>Ga0247770_1001039_pt1 | contig 24198 bp, 26 predicted proteins | sample UWRJL136409B6_FD_179943 | JGI IMG/M metagenome (GOLD analysis project Ga0247770, IMG submission 179943) | Plant litter microbial communities from Arlington Agricultural Research Station in Wisconsin, United States - UWRJ-L136-409B-6 | ecosystem: Environmental > Terrestrial > Plant litter >... | reverse complement strand
CAATTTTCTACCCATACAAAACCCTAACCCCGTATGTGGGGGGGTGCCCCCCTAGTAAAATGGCCAGTGCGTGGGTGCCCCCCTAAGAATTGGGGGGTGCCCCCCTATCAGATGCCTATATAAATTGTATAATAATAGCAAAGGCATTCTGAAGATAAGATATAATTAGAGTAGAAATCTAGCTTTGAGGGGGTGCATTCAGTCTGTCACGCAGTCCAATCTAGATAGATTATAATGTCACGGCAGGCTACGGCACGTGAAATAGAAGGGTTAGGGTTAATAAATGGGGAAAAAATCTTGTTGAACCCACACGCTTACCCTACTGGAGCCCCACTTATGTGAAAACACGACCCTGAGTTTTCCAGTGGGTATGGTCGTATGTAATTGTTTGGTTTCCGTGTTGTGATTCATAGATCCTAGGGGGTGGTGTGAATAGAGATGGGAGGTTGCGGCAGCCCTTTCATTATGCCAGGCAACATCTTCAGCTTTGTCACAGACAAGGGTACTGCTATAACCATAAATTCGGACCTTAGGATGGGGACATGTGTAACAACTCTCCTTCGCGAGACGAAGCAAGCTCAATTTTTTTCCAAACAAAAGCCAAGGGGTATCTACAACCTACAACCACAGCACAATCACATCAACAACAACTACCACTCCAGCCGATCATCACAGAACAGATTGACATCAAACCGTTCCTCCCCCTTCCATACCTTGGACCCCGAATTGCTCTTCGCAACAGCAGTCCTCAACTCCCCAATCATTCCGGGTGGCCCGCTCCCATACACCCGCGTCGACCCCTGTGCCACCTCGCCAGCAAACTGGCTCACGGCTGCTTCGATGTTAGGTCGCTCAGCTGTGTTGTCCTCCCTCGAATCGTCCGAAGAACCCGAACCAGATGAGGACCCCCTGATTCGAGTCTTGCTTTCTACTACACGCTTTCCCTTCTCAGTTTCTGGGGTCTCGATCTCTTCTTTCTCAGTCGCAACAGCGCCAGTGGCCGGCGTATAATCATCCGTGACAAAGATCCGGAACTTCACGCCATGCGCAGCCCCCAGTCTCCGAAGCTCATCCATCTCAGACTGAACCCACTCCACGTCCCTTGCCCTCTTCACAGCCCAGACCAGCTCGATCTTCCGGCCCGGGATGACGCAGCTCTGGCGGACTGCCGTTAGCAGCACAGGCAGCACATACGTGATGCCCGTGCCGCCCGCCACGCAAAGAATATTGACATCAGGCGTGAGTCCATCGAGGATACTCTCCCCATACGGCCCCTGCAATATGACTGGCGTAGTCGACTTCGCGCCGTTCTTCCCACCGGTAGTCGTAACCATCTTTGCAGCCATGATTTCCGCAATTTTCTTCGTCTCGCCTCCCTTCGCACGCAAGATATACACATGGTTCACCTCGCCCAAGGAATTCGCAACCGGCATAGATAGCGGCGTGAACGGGTGGCTTTGCCAGATACTGCCCTCCGCAAAGCACAGGAAGAAGTGCTGCCCGATCTTCCACGGCTGCTGCCTGTGCTTGAACTCCAATCTCAAAACATCCCCGTACTTCTCGTCGGTCCAGATCCGCCCCTCAGCCTGTGCAGCCCGGAATCCCCACCGCCCTTCGGCAGAGACATACCCGTAGTGCAGAACCCATGTACTAGCCAGACGGGCGAGACGATCACAACCCCAGAGCACCAGCCCTGGTACCAAGAAACACTGCAGCGCCTGCCAGTGCCCGATGGCGGCACCGATGTACAGCATCGCGAGGACGTAGTGCGCCTTGCGGAAGAACTCATACCCCGTGACGTTGCGCACCGTCCAGCCCAGCGAGAAGAACCACAGCAAGACAAGCAGCGCAAGGGCAACGAAGCCCCACACGGCGTACTCGTTGGCCATGAATGTGTCCCATACCGTTGGCTGGGGGCGGTACAGGCGGGCTTCGACGATGACCCATCCGATGGTGTGCAGCATGGATTGGATGAGGATGAGGTAGCCCGTCCAGCGGTGCAGGAAGAGGAAGGACGTGTAGGGCACGCCAGTTACCAGGCTAAGGAGATTTTCGCGGCTGGCGAGGAGGATAGAGAGAGGGGTGAGGGCGTAGGCTAAGACGCCGATTCGGTCGGACCAGGGGCCGAGGAATGATCGGGTGTTGAAGACCTCGGGAGGTTGGTTGGCGACTGGGGTGCGCCAGATGGCGTAGGTGATGCCGGCGAAGGTGAAGACGGTGAGGTATCCTGCGAGGACGGCGAGGATGGCGACTTGGAGGCGGGTGGTGTGGCCGAAAAGGGACCGGGCGGCGTTGGGGAGGAGGTAGGTCCGGACAGTGGAGGCCAGGGCATGGCGGAGGCGAGTTAAGGGCGAAGCTTTCGGCTGTCGTTGCTGTTCCAGCGCGGACGAGCTCGGCCTGAGAATGAGTGCGGTGCTAGGGTCTTGCGTTGTTGGGAAGAAGCGTCGTCCTATCCCCCAAACGAGGAGCAGGCCGCAAATGCTGGCCCAAAAGATGCCGGTGTAGAGCATTCCAATGTCGTGGCCGCCGTATACTGCATCGAGATATGCGCAAGAGCCGGCGTCGTTCTTACACGGGACGATCCGGCCGGCGTATCCCCAGTGCGGTTCGAGACCGGACTCCCCCGTGAAGTTCTGGATCATCCTGGGCGAGAGCGACATGACGCCTCGGGTCAGCCGGAACAAGCTTAACTTGCTCGATACCTAGCAAGGCTAGATGGTGAAGAGCAGAAAAGAGGCGGTTGTGAGACGTGGGTTCCCTTATGAACGACCGTCTCAAGTCGATGCCCATGCTGCCCAGAAGCTAGCCCCCGTTAATGGGCACGGATCTCCTGACGGGCCGCAGAGAGGCGACCTCGCTTGGGAGCGGCATCTTTTTCATGGGGAAAACGGGCCATTCCAGGTGGAGAGCGCCCAGGGGTGCAGAGTACGCCAAGATGAACCATTGCTGGAGGTCAGGTTCCCATTGCGCGTTCTCATTGTGGAGCTTGTTCAGAAAGATAAATGACGAACCAATGGCGTGTGCTCCAATTCCGGCCTTGGTATTTTCTCCCGTACCGAAAATCCACAAATGCGCATCTTTGAGCACGTTTTTCGCATGCCGCTATCCGTCAGGGTGGACCCGATGGACAAGACCCGGTGCGCGCCACCCATAATGTCCAATCATGACGCCGCTCGAACTGGAGACGGCGGAGCGCATCCCGGCTCTTGGAGCGTTGTGTCTCTTGGCAGAGGCCCAAGTTCTTGAGTTCGGAGGAACCCCGAGCCATGTTTGGACGCATATGTGCTCAATATCTCGCACCGCGTTCCAGCCAACGCGGCCCCCGTTCTTCAGTCGCGAAAGCCCAGCTTCAGAAACGTGGTGCATCTAACTTGGAAAGTTATTTCAGACGACTGGTCCTCGGGCGCAAACGTGATCAACCTTGAGGCGTGCGAGCGTGTCAATAAAAAAGTTCAAATAAGCCGAGCCCCTGACGTCGTCGATATTGCCAAAGACCTCTGCAACCCGACAGCGACCAGATCATTCTTCGTTTTATCCCATAAAACAAACTTGACACCCCCACGACCGCCAAAATGAATCACGGCCAAGGAATGGACGCCATGAGCGAGTGCAAAGTCTCCGTAATTCTCACCTCCCCGCATCAAAGGCAATTCTTAGACTGACCGACATCAAACTGATAGATGCTCTGGAATTGGTACACTATCGATGCCTGTTTCCTGTCTTCCTCGTGGCAAATCACCACCAAGGGGGCCTTTGCTGCCACCTGCATTGGTGTTGTTTTGATGGTCGTTGCGCTGGAAGGCCTTCGACGCGCCGGCAAGGAGTATGACGCCCATATCCTCCGGGAATTCCAAGCCCGCCTCGGTGCCCTTACGGCCGGCACCTCTGCAGCCGAACAGCCGCAAACCGTCACATTCAAGGCCAGCCCGGTCCAACAGCTCATCCGATCGGTAATACACGCCGTGACCTTTGGGCTTGCGTATATTGTCATGTTGCTGGCAATGTATTACAATGGATACATCATCATCTCCATTTTCATCGGAGCCGGATTAGGAAAGTTCTTCTGCGACTGGATGACAGCGTCTGTGACCATTAGCAACACGCCTGGAGGGAAAGATGGTAAAGTGTGCGTCGACGTCAGCGCCACAGGGATCGAGGAGCCGAGTATATGTTGTGGGTGAAGCATTGTCTGGTTTTCGCGTTCCGGTCCTGTATAATTATGTGCAAATTTATTAAAGCTTTACTCCAACTCCACTGGTCTAGTCAAAGCGGCAACCGGTTGCTCCGCCGCTGGCGCTTCCACCACCTCACGACCTGACAGTTCCTTTATCTCAGGCGGAGGCGCTTCATACACCGAGGTTTCCTTACGTTTTCTTCTCCGCCACAAGAACCAAGCGGCTAGTCCCAAGAGTGCGATCATTGATAAGCTCACGGGGACAGCGATGGCCACGGTGCTCAAGAATGATCCATCTCTCTTCTCGGCGGCTATGTTTGGTGGTACTATCGTCGAAGCTGCCGATGTGCTGACGGTACTTGTGCTTAACGTCGATGCTGATGCTGGAGTGGTTAACGTGCGCGCCGACGAGATTGTGGGGTTTGCGGAGAGGATGACGAATTGGGTTGAATTGAAGATGGTACTAGCAGTTGAGTCGGAAAGAATCCAAGGGATGTCCTGATCTGGTTCATTGGCGACATGGATATCCTCCGCTTGGAAGAAGTACATATTGGATAGGCCGACATCGAAATCATATGTCTGGACTTTCCATTTGGTTTTCGTTGGGGGTATTTGATCGACCTTCGATTCTGGTGACTCATTAGCCCACCGAGAGAATGAGTATTCAAGAATGGAAATGAGCGTTGATGCATACGAAAGACCATGGTGTTTTGGAGATTTGTAGCTACCTCCGCCGCTGTACTTCTGCCACAAACGAATCTCGACCGAAAATGGGAGGGTAGGGTCATCCCACTCCCACGCCAGCTCTGCTTCCTGACCGACATACCATATGTTCACTATGTCGGACGACCCATTGAGCCTCAGAAAAGACATGGTGCCTTTTGCAAGCTTTTGGAAACAGGGACCCGCGAGTTGAATCTGCCCAAACCCATGAAGGCTAGGTAACCAGAGAGGTCGATCCAAAGGGCGGGTCGTTGTGTCCTTGATACCCCAACCTCATAGCTATCATAATAAGAAAAAAGCAGCCGACTACAGCCTCCCCCACACGGAGTAACGCTCGAGCTCGTCCGACAAGCTCGCAGAAATTCGTCAAACTCTTCATCATTTTGTTTCCCTGACACAGAGCGTCCGAGTCTGAAGTAATACAGCAGCGGCTAAAGCTGACGTGAACGAACAATGCTAGGATGGCCGTGGAACGGGTCGGTTTCGTAACACAAACCTGCCTCGCACGGCTCTCGTGCCTTCTTGGGTTCCCACGCACAGCTTCCGAGGGCTACCGACACGGGGGATACTAAATTTCATTTTGACATCCCTTGCGCCACGCTGTCATTGTCGCACTGCTCCAGATAAACGGCCAGCCCCCATACTTTGACAGATTGCTTTTGCCGCTATCTCATCATTGCATATCTTGTCGCGTCCAGCCCACGGTGCTCGCCTTGGTTGCCTTCTGTATCTCCTCCGCGAGCGAGACGCTGCTCCGATAGCTGATGTTCTTTACCCCGGTGGCCTGATGGACCCGATTCCATTCTACTAGCTCTTGTGTCATCCCCTCCAGAGTCGTCAGGGCCCCCGTATAGCCCAAGCCCCCGGACTTGACGGACTGGCTCACAGCATCATTTGACGCAACGAGATGTGTGCAGATGGAGAAGAGTGCGGGCTTCAGATGTTTCACGTCCCCGGCGACAGGGGGTAGAATCCATCGTGTGAGAGGCCACTTGATCCGGAGAAGAGAGTAGGCTTCGATGACGTATGATATCAGAACCATCGGCATTGGTTGAAGAGGAAAAATGCGAAAGTGCGTGACAGCCAGGGTCTTTATGAGAAGGTAGAGGTCGCTGTATATGATGGGCGGGTTGGGATCGGTGACGACGAACGGTCTCCCGGCCTGTGGCAGCTTCGATGACTCGGGTGAAGCAAGAATGGCCTCGAAGTCCAGATGCGCGATGGCTGCGTTGATCCCATGCACAAAGCTCTGAGTAATGTGGGACGTCCACCTATACACAGTCAACAGATGAAAACAAGTAAGAATATCAGCCACTCACGTTGGGCAAGTACCCATATTTAGAGGACCGCCGACGGTGTTGTCAGTGGGATTGCCATATACCCCGTTAGCCGGACGGATAGATCCCGTCCGAAACGATGCACTGTTAGCCCGGCATACGATCCTCTCTGCAGCAGCCTTGGATGCAGGATAGTTGGCATAATATTCTTCATGTTTTCGTAGTGGCAGCCAAAAGTCCTTCTCATCCAGAACCTGGCAGTAGTTCTGGGGCCATCTGGAAGCCGAGTTTGAAAAGAGATTCCACGGGGCCACCCAGAACCCAACGGGACGGATACTGATGCTAGCAGAGGTTGTTGAGACGAGGATATCAGCGCCAGCACGTTTTGCAGCGTCCACAACATGTTGCGTTCCCAGGACGTTCACGGCCTCGCAGAAGCCGTATTCGAGTTTAGTACGATCAGAGGGCACGATGACAGCTGCGGTGTGGAAAACGGTCAATGGCAGTTTGCTGATCTTCGGGTCCCAGGGCTTCGAGAAAGCCATTTCCGTAGATTCCGCTGACGAGATATCGGTCTTTACGAACTCGACCTCACTGACAGGGCCATGGGACATGTCATCGCGGCTCGGTGAACGGAAGTCGACTACGCGGATACTCTCGGGCGACTGACCGCGCTCAAGAAGTTGCAGAACGATGTAGCCACCCACGAGGCCTATGTATTGTCTATGTTAGACCCCAAACTCTCGATAGCAAGGCCTGGGGACGTCGAGACAGTGTTTTCCGCTGGTCCGGGCCATCCGGAGGGTCCGGGCGGGGCTAACGGGAACTTACCGGAGCCGCCAGTGACGATGTAGCGTCTCTCCAGCTTCGGAGGGATGCGCTGCGCGTAAGTACTGGTCTCAATTGGCTCTGCATCGAGCCTTTGATATGTCTCGCGGAGGAGCTCCGCAGACCATCGCTTCGGTGACAGCTTCTTGACCTCGTCGGGGGTCTGGCCGAGGAGGTGGTTCAACCGCGCCAGGTACACTACGAGTAGCGCGACAACAGCAATCGCTGCCGATAAGAGGGGCGTGGATAGGACTGATTGGAGCGACATTGTCAAGGAGCTAGAGGGGTCAGAGAGTGGAGCGAACCCGCTTTCACGAAGCGCAACGTGGAGAGTGGATGAAGCGACGCAGGTCCCGTCCTTGTGCTGGGTCAGCAATCGGGACACTTTGGGCGGCACGCAGCGCGGGGAATTTCTCGGACACATTCGGGGTCGTTGCGTCCTTCCCCGTTTCATCGGCCTCAGAGCGTCATGGCCCCGAGGTGAGCGGGCCGAAGACCGATGATAGCAAATGGCTCTAAGATTGGCTTGATTGAGAGTGGGACGAGCTAGGCTTCCAAGCTCTTAGCAGTTAGGTACCGGCTTGTTTTTCTGGATATGTGTAACGTACATCTCTTTGTCACGACGAGCAGATGCCAGGCACGACATTGTTGCCGATTCCGGCTCGCTGGCTTATCGTTATCGACACCCTGGATCACGAAGCAACCCACCACTCCTCCACCCCTCATGTGGGGTTTGATAGTCTCCAATTCCACGTCTTGCCTGTGGCCCTCCTTGCAACAAGCTCCGCACTAATCTCCGGTGCCAAGTCACCGGAATGTCACCAGCATCGTCATTCGTGGCAGTTCTTTGTGTTCCTGAACCGCAAAACGCGCCATCAGAATGGACGCCAGTCGGCTCCATCCGATGTCCCGCGCCCTCCGCTGCCAGCTGTGGAGCAGAAAGCGGTCCATCATGGACCTGCAGTGGTCATTTCCGGAGCCAGTGTTTTTTGCCCTACCTCCATACGCTAGCGACAACACCTGCATAAGGCGATAGCGAACTGGGTAGGTGAATGCTACGCTCCCCACCTACTCGCTATCACGACCATGCTCGGACCTGGAATCCTTCAGTTGATAACGGTCATCATCGGGTTACTTTGTGCCGGCTAAAAGCGTCTTCCAACGGCTCGATTAGTAGCTGGCTTCTGCAGGGGTTCATGACCTTGGGTGAGGCATTGGTAAACATCAGCGGTCAGAGATAACGATACCTTGCGTTTGCAGGGAGATATGCAGTGGGACTGATACAATCCCGACACGATGAATCGGCCGCCGTGGCAAGAAAGGGGGTCTGCAGATGGCGATGCCCATCTCATCAGGTTGCATCGGGTATAATAGCTGGGACTGATGGTGTTGTGGTTCTGGATTTGTGTCCTGCTCTCCAGTCGTTCTCTAAGTCTCTGAGGTGTGTCACCTTCACTATCGTTAAAATGGCCACCCTGAAAAGCTCCTTCTCGTCTCGGTCGTTGGGCCTGTCAGTGTTGTCTCTCGTTTCCGTCCTCTCGCCAGTCTCGGCAAAGCTCGCCGCCACCGGTCTCACCGTCACCCTCAACGACATCTACTACTACGTGTCTCCGTTTTCCAATGGCAAAGTCGATGTTCCATGCGGCTCGCTCGCCGCTGTGCCCAAGGTCTTTGGTTTCAAGCCCGTTGTCGTCGTCAACCAGGGGAATATTGCCCAGGAAGATGTCTCGACTCTGTTCGCCAACTGGACCACCATTGATGACGTCTTCCAGCCGGCTTTCGCTGACGGCGTCTTCTTAGCCGGCTCCGGTGTATCATGCCCGTCCGGGAACTCCACCAAGGCATGCGAGGTCAAGGCCGCTTCCCGCTCGTTCGTCTCGTTGAAGACGTCTAATATTCCGTCGGGGCCGTACTTCTTGGAAGTCCGCACTGGCCAGGTCTACCCCGTGTACCGTCTGTACGAGGATTTTGCTGGTGCTTTCATGCAGCCGGTGATCCCAGCCCCGGATGGCGGCTTTCAAGTCATGTCGGCTCAGATTCCAGGCTCGGCAGCTTTGACTATCGGCGTCCCGTCGAGATTGTACTTCACCAAGACAAAGGAGAAGCCGCTCGCTGGTGTCCGCCTCGGTGTCAAGGATATCTACAGACTCAAGGGAATGAAGGGTTCCAACGGAAACAGAGCTTGGTACAACCTGTATCCTGCCAGCACTTACACCGGCCCGGCCATCCAGAACCTCATCGATGCTGGAGCTCAGATTGTTGGTCTGCAGAAGACCTCCCAGTTCGCAAATGGCGAGTCCGCAACTGCTGATTGGGTTGATTACCACGCGCCTTTCAACCCCCGTGGTGACGGCTACCAGGACCCGTCTTCCTCTTCGTCTGGTGCAGGGGCATCGATCGGATCGTATCAGTGGCTGGACATTGCCATTGGCAGCGATACCGGCGGCTCCATCCGCGGCCCTGCTGGTGTTCAGGGGCTTTTCGGTAACCGCCCCTCCACCGGTCTCGTCTCGCTCGACAACGTCATGCCCCTCTCCCCCACACTTGACACCCCTGGGTTTCTCGTCCGCGACCCCTATCTGTGGGATGATGCCAATGCCGCCCTGTACGGAGCCAACTACAAGTCCATGGCAGCAACCAAGCCGAAGTACCCTACCATGATCAACACCATGGGCTTTCCCACCAATCCCGATCAGAGCGCGGCAGCCGCCATCCTCATCAAGTTTGCCAGCGACCTGGCCAACTTTGTTGAGGGCACTGTGACACCGCTTACCCTCGCGACCGCTTGGAATGCTTCCATCCCGGCTGGGGCCAATGGCACACCTCTCTCGCAGTTCCTGAACACCACATACCCTGTCCTCATTACCAAGGAGCAGATTGCTCTCGTCCGCGAGCCCTTCTACCGCGACTACGCAGGTGAGTTCCCACCCATCACCCCCTGCTATGAATAACCCCCAATACTAACATCCACCAAGCCGCCCACGATGGCCGTCGCCCGTTCGTCAACCCCGTACCTCTGGCTCGCTGGGGCTATGGCGACACCCTCCCAGACTCAGTCCTCGACGACGCCATCCGCAACAAGACCATCTTCATGGACTGGTTCAACAAGGAGATTCTCCCGCCCGTCGCCGACCCGACACAATGCTCCTCCGGCTTCCTCCTCTATGTCGCCAGCCAAGGCGGCCAGAACCCGCGCAACCGCTACGGATCCGGCCCCGGCGTGCCCTTTGGCTTCAGCAACGGCCGCATCAGTGTGTACACTGAGGCGCCTGATCATGTCTTCCCGCTAGGACAGGTGTCATCGCGCAGTGCGATCACGCAGCATGATGAGTTTTTGCCGGTGGCGGTGGATATCATGGCTGCGAAGGGGTGTGATGGGCTGTTGGTGAAGCTCGCGCAGGACTTGACGGAGGCGGGGATCTTGACGCCGCCGCTTGCTGGGGGGACGATCAATGGTGGGGAGGTTCTGGTGAAGAGGATGGCTGAGATGAGGGGTTACTAGTTCTTCTGGTAGGATGAGAAGCGTGGGGGATGGGACGAGCTGATGGAGATGATGAGACAAACACCTCTACGGGATTTCCTTTATGTTGATGGCGTATGGAGGCATACTCTATCGGGGAACTTCATCTGAATATATGAGTATCAAGTATGTAATAAGCTACACATAATTGAGTAATCTTTGAATATCGCGAAATTTGACCCCTTACGTTGGAGCTCGGGACATTGTAGCTCTAGGGGTGTGACCAAGGCAGTCCGATGACGCGAGGTTGACATCGTCGCTGAAGCGGATTCTACGCCACGAAACATTACATCATCGTGAGACGTGCAAGCTGCGTCCATCGCTCTCTTACTACAGGCCAACCGTCGCCTCGGAGTCGGAGGCCAATTCAGCCCACAAACGTAAACAGCCAAGCATCAAACAACGACCCGACCTTAAAGACCGAGCCTTTCTGCAACTTTGTCGAGATCCAGGATTTCATTATGTGCCTTAAGTCCACTTGCGATAATTGCCGTGAGAACTCTCCCTATGTTCTGTTCTCCTCACCGAAAAACAACATCAGCTGACCACAATAGGCCGTACCACCTGGACGGGCTGCGGAAAACATGTCCCGAACGTGATGGACAATGTGCCGCCTCAAGAATGGTGTACCTGTGAGCCCAAGGTCGAGAAGGACGGGAAGGAGTATCCGCCTATGGGATCGCATGCCGGGGCGTGCATCGCGAGCTGATGATGAGGGGCGGGAGAGGTTGAAAGCTGCCTGGCGAGTTTAAATCATGTTCGATATGCACGAACTTTGGTAGTTCAAAGGCACACGAGATGGTCGAGTAAAGCAGAGACCCTCGCGAAAATATACTGTTCCGGCCACGACCTAGGGATTCGATTGTTGATGCTTGGTTGCCTGGCCAAGCATGTATGCCTGGGCCTAGCTGGTGCTGGAAATGTCCGGTGAGAGGTGGGAAGTCGGGAGCGGACCGACAAGATGGCAAAACAAGCACAGTGCTGAGGTTCGAACATGTACCCCCATGGGAGCCATGATCCATCTCTGCGGTTGGTGCAATCACCACAAGCCCACATGAGTTCACCACTCAACACCTTAATTTCTGAAAGATGCTGGCGGTACGAATGCATATCAAGCCAGTAGCAAAACACTCACATCGGATGATCAAGGTTGGCAGACTTTGACAGAATTTGGCGCCCCCCACCCAAGCTCATCACTCCTTCCTTCACTGCGCAGCCGCGAGGCTCCCACCATCGAACCTTCACTGACGTAAACGAAAGATGGCAGAACGCCGCGACCGAACGGTGGAACACAAAACACCGGTATATTCAAATGCAACCTCCATCTTGTATTCCCCGGGGGTATCATCATCGCCGCTAACCTAAAAGTTATGCATACAGGGCACCACCAACCTAGAAGTGAATTCCCACCGCGAAATCCCCGCCCAATTGATGGAAGTCCTAACCGTCTCTCGCCCACTTACCCAACAGACCGCGACCCAACCGACTCTTCCCCGAGTCCCCTCTGCGCCTGCGCGGACGCCTGAATTTGCACCCTCTTCGCCAACAGCAGCCCACAAACATTACACAGCGTCAGCGCCCCCGCCGGCCCACGCCGCCACCTTGGACTCTCCGCCGCGCCGCACTCAACACACCCGCTCAGCCCATTGCTAGACTTCTGCACGACCCTCCTCATCCTCAGCTCCTTGCGCACGCGAGTTGGCGACCCGTTCTGCTGCCGTTGCTGCTGCTGGATGTGTCGTCGTCGCCAGGCCAAGCTGTGGCGGGAGGCGAGGAGCCGTTGGTTGTGGTTGTTGATGTCGCTTACGGCGTGGAGGATTCCCCAGGAGAGTTGGGTCATGGAGAGCATGTCAATTTCTTTGGGGAGGGGGTTGAGGTTGGAGAGGCCTGCGGCGGATGTTACGTCGCGGTGCTGCTGGTAGGTTGAGGCGAAGCGGAGGAGTTCTTGGGCGCTGTTTTGAATCTGAAAGGGGAGGGTTAGAGGGGGTTTGGGTTGATGGGGTGGTTGGTTGTGCTGACCTTCCAGAAGCCTTTGGAGATGCCGAAGAGATGTGATTCATGTTGGAGGGCGTCTGAGGGCGATAATTCGGTTTCGTCGTCTTTTGGAGGACATGATGGTGTGGGTGGCGAATGAGCCGAATATGGGGGGATTGATGCCGGCATTGTGAGTTTGTTGTCTTGCATACGTTCTGGGGTTGATGCATTGACAGGAGAAAGCGCCATGATATAAACGCCAGTGCTGGGTGGCATGTTCGAAATCAACAGCATAGACTCTTTCATGTTGGAGTTATTACTGAGGGGTCTGGAATTCGATCAGCAAAACGGTTCCACAGGTTCCACAAGGGTGGCGAGAACGCTCGGATATACCGGGTTTTTAATTGCTTGTCCAACATCTTTCAGCTTACAGTTGGCAACCAGCAGCAAACTGCCGCGAAGCATTGTGCGGAGAAAATGGTCCTGGATCCCTGGGTCTCGACCGGTCTAGACTCAGCCAATCTCGTCCCCCACAGTGCGGCGCGATTCGCGTGGCAGCCAAAAGCAAACAAACATACGGAGCTCCGACACTGTCCACAGGCTAGACCGCGTTTGTGGTTTGCCAATTACATGGCATCAAATAGCCCCCATTGGCACCGTGGCACCCAAGCTGCGCTGCAAGGTCTAACCGAACATCTGGAACCACTGAGGCACAGCTTGGCTGTTACAGGTAAAGGCCAGACTGGCGATGATGATGAGGTCTGGACTGGGCGCGCCTGAAGGATGGCGTCCAGCCAAGATCCGGCGCGACGACAGCCACAATCCGCAGCAGAGCCTAACTGGGCTGACCCGAAGGAGTTTGGTGGCTTGCTAGCACCGGCAGTGGTGTATTTCTTTTAAGATTTGGCTTGAAAACTCTCTCTCAGCTTGTGGCGAACGCGCCGAGCACTCGATCATTTTGAATATCGCGCATTCCCTCCCCCTTTTAATGGTCATCGTGTCAGAATCTAGCACTTTGGGGCCAATAGTGGTGATAATTGTGGATTGATTGCGTTGTTGTTCTTGTTGTCAACTACTGTGGAAATCTCTGGCTTCCAAGGGCCTCTGTTGCCAAGCCGGCTGCTTCCGCTGATGGCCCCAATTGCTTATATAAGCTGACACATCGTGGGGACTGTTCAGGACTTCCGTAATGCGATCAACGAAGGTCGTGAAGGAATGATTGCATGTGGCTATGCTAACCCTCTATGCATTCTTCTGCCTGCTTGGATCCCCTGTACCAAACAGTGACCCTCGTATAGTTTCCAACGTACTAAAGTAGATGATCCCTCTGTAGCAGATCAGGCGTTCAGCTCACCGGGCCATTATTTGCTAGGTATCTTGTTCTCGATTGTCATGTCTGTCCCAGCTTCATACTGCTGAAATCACAAGGTACCTCAGCAACTCGCCGCCACAGACCCATCAAAAATTGAACCAAACACTCGCCGTATCATTCATCAGGCGCTGGATTGGCTGGTAGTACGGCGAGGGTGAAATCTGTTGACTGTAGTCTAGCTCTCAAACAATAATGACCGTTTGTTCGACAGCCGAGCGATACACCGACTCAACAGGATCTTCCAGAGAGGGACTCGCCTTCATGTCGATGCGTACACACCCGATCCGCTCATACACACCAGGAGCACTCGAAACCGGCCTTAAGACCAGCGACACAAAGATTTCAAACCGGCCGCTCTGCATCCAGCTCATTTGCAGGCATTTTATCTCCGCCCCCGGGAGCACCTTGTCGTCACCCGGCTCGTCGAACAGGTAATCAGCCTTGACCGGTAGTTTCCCGCCGCTCGCAAACAGTACGTGATGAATGACACTTTCTCGCCCCTTGTGCACCTTTGTCTCGCGCTCAAGGACCCCGGTAGCGACGGGCCCAGTGATTCGGAGTTTGCCCTGCGATACGGAACCAAACTCGTCGACTCCCCCAGGGATGACGGTACACTCCTCAACCTGGGCAAAGTTCTTATACGGCTCCCTCTCGTAATACCAGTCTGGAGCCTCTGGATCCCAGAGGAGGATCTCGTCACTGTACGAGATGAAACGGTCGATGCTTGCCCAAGACCATGTCGGAGCCGCCCGAGGGACCGGCCTCGGTCGCTTGTAGATGCTACTCCCGTCCGAGTACCAGAGCAAATTATCTATCAATGTGTCCTCCCAAAGACCTGCCAGGTATGCAGACTTTCTCCTCGCGGCCATGTGTTTGGCCAGACCCCCCCATGGCGGGTAGTCGATCCCTATGCTTGGTGATGCCTAAGCTTGTTTACGAGCTTACCGTAGTCCGCCACAGCCTGGCGATGTAGTAGTGGGCATATTCAACCCATTCTACGCCCTCCAGCTCGCTGTCAAGCGCATCAGAATGGACCAGCTTCGTGATGGGCACTGGGGCGGTGACAGAAGAGCCGTGGAATCCAATACCAGTGCATTCGCATTGGACGGTAGATCGAAACTCGGAGAAGACCTTGTACCGGCCAAAGTGAAGCACACGTGTCGACAACATGCGTTCTTGATATACCTAAGCTCTAGTGAGGATTGGATAATGAGTAATGGTTGCATGGCCAACCTTTTCCATAACTAGAACCGTGACCCCTGCACTGCAATCGAGATGATGGTCGATCCTCTCGCGGAAGAAAACGCGGTATTCACGGCCATCGGCGCCGGGAGTGACTCTAGAGGAAATTAGGGGTCTTGTGAAATAACCCACCCCGGCCATCCTTTGCAGATGTTGCAGCGATGGTGAGATATGCCTTGTGGTAAATGTCGCACATCTTGGAGGACTGTGCTTCCCAGTCCCTCACATCGTCCTGGACGATACACAGCGAGTCGATCCAGATGTATTGGACTCGGAGAAGTCGTGTGAGGATGACGGCATCTTGAAATGTCTTCGATAGGTCCTCCATCTTTATCGCCGCCATTCTCTCCTTCATGGTCGACTTCTTGGTTGTGATGATCTGCTCGTTCCCCCAACAGTGGCTAAGACAGATGTATCGGGTGACTTTTCCGCGTGGTTCAATAAGTCGTATGATCGAGTTGTCAACGCCAACCTCTAGCACTCGGCTTGGCAGCTCTGCGTCGGCGGGTTTGGTGCAAAACCCGTGGTCTGGGCCGAGGCAATCTTCGATACAGCCCTGGATGGTGGTCATGACGGCATCAGAGTCGGTTCTGGGTGATGTCCGCTCATATGTTGGAAATGTTTCCCAGTCCAAAGGGATCGGACACTCCGATTCTACAGATGTGTTGGCACCTCACTTTGTTAGTGGGGTTGGTGTTATCATCTCACCTTCTGTTGCAAACAGCTCAATGTCGAAGTAGCTAACGTCAGCTAGCTGAAAGCGGAACTCCTTATTCGTGTCGGCCTCGTCTCCCACCCAATCCTCATAGTAGAAGAATATACTGAAGCTCTTGATATCCGGCCCTCTGATTTCATGCTGCTGCAAAGAACCCCGGATGCCGCGGGTCAGGATTCTGCAGACGAAGCACGATTCAGCCGAGGCAGTGATCTCGTCCCAATGGAGCTCTACTCTGATATGATTTCTGGTTCCAACAACGCCTTTCCCTCTTTCCAGCTTTTCCCGGCTTCCCTTGAAGTCGCTGCAGATCTGACGTGGCATTTTCGTGGCGCAGGTGCTGAGATTTCGTCCAATTCAAGCTGTAGGTAGGAGCTGCGCTGCTTTCCTGATAGGTTCTGCGGAAGGTGCGGCCAGGTGCTAGATGACTACCTAGATAGTGCTAGGAAGCCTGTATCTAGACTCTTTGGACAGCAACCATCTATTAACTTGATGGAAATGTCGTTTGGATGCTGATCAGGCTTTGGTCAAGTTTAGCGTGTGGGGTAAAATACGGTGTTGCAAAATAAAATGCATACCTACAACCCCAACCCTTAAAGACAGCCTGATGTCCCAACAGGTTGTTGTGAGACTACCATGAGCCTCAGTCAGTGCCTCATTTGGTTCTCCATATAAAGAACTGGGTAGCAGAATCCGTTGGAGTCCTCAATTATCGCGTGCATGGCGCTAGCAATAAGCTACACTTTGAGTCACATGTAGAATCAACCCAGGCCCGCATGGGGTCCATCAAGGCAATTTGAATTGAGAAAAGTTGGGTAAAGGTTCTCAGTTGACGGGCGCAGCGGAATGCCAAAAAAATTGTAGGGGTGTTGGGGAGGGGACTCGAACTGAGGCGGCTGCTATCCATCACTCCATTGGGAAAGTCATAAAGTGGACTTTCGAAAAGTAACAGAGGTAGGAGCCCCAGCCAGGCCAACTACACCACAGGCCCCCGAAACCTGCTACTGTAGTTGGTTGAAAAGCACCGCGCGTACCAGGTATATATACCGCCGTTTCCTTCATCCGATCTTGTCCCGTCTCCAAATTTGACACGGCCAAAAGAGAAACCACGAAGCAACTTACTAGTTTATCCAGAAAAAGTCAAACAGGTTATAAGTATCAACAAAACTCCACAACCATGTGATCAACATCCACAATGGTAACTACCTAACCATTATCAAGATGGAAGTATTAGTTAGAATCAATCCCGACTCTCCATCCATACACGTGTAGTACTAATATATGTCATCTGCCCTGCCTCTCCGGTGCGGAGGAGTCACCACACTTTAGCACGGCGACGCCCTGAGTCACGACATATCTCTCCCCGCAGGAAATGCCGACGCTCTGGCACCCCCGTCGCAAGCCTTCCAAGTGGCAGAGGACAGAATGATAAAGGACATCATGGTAAAACTAGGCCGGCTCATCATCCTGGCGCCGGGCCCAGCCATGGAAACATTCGGGCACGCATCAGGTAGTGGTCGGCCAGGACACGGGTATTAGAGAGGGTCTAGCCGAAGAGGTCGTGGATCAGGAGAATGGCGGTGTTAAGGTTAAATCCCGTGACATAGACCTGATTAGGGAGGGAGGGGAGCTTGGATTTAATGCCGGCGTGAGGGGCAGCACAGGAGGCTAGGTACCGCTATATTATGGAGCTGAACCGTGCTGAGGTGCTTAGTGGCTAGGTGAGGCGAACTGGAAATTATCGTCGCTGGGGAAAGAAAGCCTGGGGTTATAATTACGGGGTAGGATCGAGATACTCTAGGGCTGAGTGAGGCATTTGTATCGACTCTCTTTATATCACCCCACCTCACGCCGACCAAAAGACCGAAATCGCGATAAGATTCGGTAGGGTTAATGCTGTTTAAACGCCTCTTAACTGATACGTCCTGGTTCGTTGAAGCAGCTGGGGGGCACATACAGACGGGTCTTGGCAGCCCCCAGGAGGATTGCATTCGCAGATGTGACTCACATTTAGGGAAATACCCGGCGATTCAGTGGCAGTTAATAGTAACAGGGGAGTTTGCTCCCAGGGGCAGATCAGTGAACGAAATAAGCGGGTGGTATCACACAGGCAGTCGCAAAGCAAGTTTAAAACCCGAATCCCTCAACGTTTAGGGTTCTTCCATTTCGTAAGTTCAGATTGTTCATTGTCAAAGGAAACGCAAAGCTTGCAGAAGATTGTCGGTCCCAAACTCATCGTCCGCCTGTGTAATGTTAGCACTAGATTTCCGGTCAACAATGCGAAGATGAACATACCTGTAACATACCTGCAGTGTACCAGCCTAAATCACGAAATTTCCGATACCAGCCGTGCCAGCGGCCTGGGCTGCAGGCAGCGCGATCTGACCGTACGCTTCCATAATGGCCTTGCATGTTCTCAACTTCGCGAGCTCGCCTAAATTTTCCTCCTTGAGCACTGATTCATCGAAGACTGGTCGTTCCGCGGTGTCGTTTCGGGTTAAGCCCTCTTTGGCAAGATGCGGGAACTGCCGCACGTGACGAAGCAGGCGGCGGCGGGCCCAATACACAGCTAGAAGGCGATTGAAGCTGCAAACACGAATCACTTCGTTACGGTCCCAATGGACCATACTGTCCGCTCGGGCGCTCTCGGGCGTAACACCGGGATAATAGGCGAAGTACTCGGGCTGAATAATGCGGCCACGGCCATCAGTCAGCTGCCAGACGACTGAAAACTCGTGCATGTTGACGTTTGGGCGAATATAAACTGGCTGACCAGCTCTTCTGACTGCTGGAGTTGTCGGGATTACGATAGTGTCTACGGAACTCTTCCTATTAGCGGCCTTCTGTGCCTCGGTGGAGGGCGGGTGGTCTTGTGTGAACGTTCCCACAATGATAGCACTATGCTGCAAACGCTTCGCAGCGATGGTGCCAGGATGATGGAAAGTTGAGTTTGTGTTCCAATTGTCAAAAACAAGGGCCCAGAGCCTCTTGCGCTTCTCCTCAAGGTCCGCTTCGGTTCCCAGGAGGGGAATTCCATTCGCCTCCAACAATGCGTATAGAATATCGTCGCATAGGGTCTTTTGCACGCTGGTCATGTCCAGAGCGCTACTGAGAATGACCTGGAGGTCGGAGCGGGGCTGGGAGGAGGCGAGCAGGTCGACGGGAGGCATGGTGGGCGGTTCTTTCTGGTGATGGTGAAATGAAAGATTGATTGTGTCTGAGGAATACCGTGAACTGATGATATCAAGGTCTGGATGAGAAGACGCCTTGATGCTTGGGTCGTGGAAAAGACGTTGGTGGGAGATTGCGAGAGGTGGTGAGCAAAGAGAGGAGCTCGAGAACGTGGTTTTGAATAGGCAAGGCAAGGCAGGAACGCGTGCTATTGTAAATTCCATTCCATTATTCGATTAGAAACGCGCCTATGGGATGGAGAATCTAGCTCTGCTTGAAATTCGGATGGCAGATAACCTTTGCGCGCGCCTTCCATAAAAAGATGAATCGCACGCCTTCTTTGCTCAGTCAACGAGACCCCTTCACACGTCCCCGAATCCTCCTTGACTCGTCCTCGGATCCTCCTAGGAGCCTCCTTAGGAGGAACTGGTTCCAGCAGCGGCTTCATTCTCGGCCTCAGCCTCGATATCCTCGATTAGGCGATGGACGACGGTGTCTACAGACCCCACGGACCCTTCCTCTTCAATGTCCATGGGCTCTACCCTGGGTGTCGGGGCTGGCCTCACAGAAGTTCGAACGGCCTTCCCCTTATCGTCCAGAGGCCAGGCCTTCATCGCAGAGACGGTAAAATACTCTTCGTCGAGGTCAAAGATTTCGAAGTGGAGACCTATCTTGTACCATATGGCGGCCTTCGTGGCTGCTCGCTGCTCTTCGGTGATCAATTTCTCCGTCTCAAGTGCGGCAAGATCCTCAGCAATCCTGTCAGCGAGCTTAAGCCACTGCTTTGTGCGAGCCAATTCGTTGATGTCGGCGTGGGCGACTTCGTTTCGTTCGGCGTACAACTTCATTGATGCCCTTGTGTCCTCATACGTAGTATTGTTGACAAGGCAAACAAGATTGTGGAGCAGATCGGACAAAGGGGTGCTGACAGAAAGACCACCACCCGCCCTCTTGGCCTGCTCTTCCTCGAAATTTAAAAGCTTGTCCAGCTCGATCCACTTTGTAGAGACAAAATGGCGGAGCGTCTTCTCTTCGTCGATGAGAGGTGGCGGTGCGGGAGCTGATGAACTATCGCCACCGTGACCCTTAGGAGCTGTCTTTTTCCCGAATTCTTTTGCTTCTTTGTCGGATCGTATTTTCGCAGCAGCCGCTGCTGACCTGGCCTTCTTGACCATGTCTCGGGCTTCTTCACGGAGCGCTGCCAGGTTCGTCGCGTGGTAGTCGCCATATCGGAGATACCAAGCATCCTTCATCATGCTTTCAAGCTTGGTTGTCGCCTCTTGATACTTCTCGTCAGCCTGGAGTCTACGCGTGACCTCTTTTCGGATCGTCTCGAGGGCGATATCTCGAGTAAGTCGTTCTCGTGTCTCTGGGTCTGCTTCAGCGGCTTTGGTGTATTTCTCGAGAAGGAGGCGGAGAGAGGCCTCCGTAGCCGGGCTCATAACCCGCCTGCCCTCGGGCGTCCCGTCATCTTTTCTTTCGCCAAGTAGACCGCTGATCCATTCTGTTGTTTCGTGAATGAGGACCAATGCTTTGTCCTCGTCATCCTCACGCCGCTTCCGACCGAGGGTGACGGTGCGGTCGCTGGTGATGTCAGAAGACATATCCATTTTCGCTTTATATACTGTGGTAGAGTTTAATCAGGGCCAGGAATGTCGAGTTTTTAGTGTCTAGAGAGTTATCGAGGATAGCTGGGTGTTAGGTGGGTTGAAATGCGAGCAAGGACGAAGGAGCAGTTGCTCTTTAAAGGTGAAGGGAAAGGACAAAGCTTTTAAACTGTGGTGGGAAAGCGCTCTGTGACTCCTTATGCCAAGCGTCAAACCTTCCCGCCTTCAGAGTTACCTCTAGCATTGCAGTCTGACGCCACCCAGCTAAGCCAACACCCGCCAGCCCGACACCCGCCAGCCTGACAGCGTCAATCTCCCTCCACCCTCTGCACCATTTTTACGCAAATAATCGCCTCCGCGCCGCCCTTCAATCCGCCTTCCCCGGCCCTACCCTGCCAAGGTAGACGTCTCGCCGTCAGCTGCCAAAGACGAGGCGATGCTTGAGACTTGTCATGATGTATAAGGACTGACCAACCCCACCGCCCAGCGCGAGCGTTCCAAAACTTGGCACAAGGGACGAGAACTGGGGAACGGAGCTGGGCGCAAACCCCAAGCGTCGGCACAGCACCGCAAGTCGAAGGCGGCAGGGACTACTGTCAGGTGAGGCCTCGCCGCCACTGCGTCCTCCCGCCAACTCACTTTCCATGTGCTACCTCATCGCTCCCCAGAACTCCAGCATCAGGAACTGACTATTGCGTGACGCGACGCGACGGCCGACCCGATACCATATGAAACTCAAAACCACGACCAGCCCGAGTGGACCGGCGATCGCGGGCCGGTACAAGCGGAAATCACATGACCAGTGTGGGGATGTGGGGTCTGGAGGTGGCAGGTCCAAGGAATGCCGGGTGTGGGATTAGCTGCGTGACGGGGATGCTTGGAAATACGATGGCGGGTGCGATGACGACGGGGATGGCTGGGATGGCCGGAATTGCGATGCGGATAGCGATGCCTACGATGCCGACCGGGATGCCAGAGGGGATGCCCGGGAATGACGGCGACGGTAAGTTCGAGACGCTGTGGCGCGGCGTGATGGTGGTAATGGGCGGCGGTATGGAGATGGACGACGCGGTATCACACCTCCCGTACCTGGACGCCACTGTAAGGGAGGGGCTTCGCCTGAGTGCGCCGCTGGCGGTTCCGCTGGAGAGGGTGGTCCCCCCCTCGCGTGCTTACTTGGTGGAGTAAGCTTGCCCCCGGGACGGTAGTCGGGTGCGCGGCGTGGGTGGTTCATCAGAATAAGGAAGTCTTTGGGGAGGACGCGGATGTCTTTCGGCCGGACCGGTATCTAGATGCGACGCCGGAGGAGCTGTAGGGGATGGAGAGGGCGAATCTAGCTTGAGGGCTGGGAGGTCGAGTGTGTCTTGGGAGGCATATTGCCGAGTTGGAAGTTAAGATGGTGATTCCGACTTTGCTGTTGGCATTTGATGTGAGTTGTTGCCTTATCCTCCCTAGTTTTCTTTTTGAACTTGTGGCTGTGGTAGTACTGAATCTTTTCAGCTCAAACTGTATGACCCAAACCTAAATATACCGTTTGAAAACATGGGCAAATTCGAAATGGACCTTAATCCGATACAAGCTACGGCGAGTAAAAGGGTTTCAAACTGAAAACCTACAAAAAACCAACGAGAACCTGCGCCAAGAGGGACGATGAGATGCGCCGATAATTTAATTTCACTCATGCTGCACTCCCTGAAGGATTGGTGCTTGGTATCTGTCTAACAATACTATCACTACCCTTCCGCGGGTGGCGTGCCGTGTTGGCAGACCCCCCAACCAGTCGCTTTCGCCATGTCCTGTAGCCCAATATCAACCCCGTGTGTTGTTGAGTACACATATAATGCTATCCACACACACAAGAAAGAAAGACAGAAAAAAAAGGTGCTGTATAAGCATGTAAGTATGTGCGAGTGGTGTGTTACACGTGATAGAATCACTCTGATCAATGCAATAAGGAAACAATAGGTAATAGTGGTCCCGAAAACAAAGGAAACTTCGACAGGTTTTTAAAAGTGTAAAGCCGGCCACAGCATCGAGTAGTCCTGTGCGTTTCGAATATCCGCGTCCGTGATGTGTGTCACCGTTGGCTGCCGTCGAATCTCGCTCGTTGGCGTCGCCCCTTCCTCTTCGATGTGCTCTGCGTACTCTTCCGCTCCCCGTTTCATTGGTAATATGGTCCCCGGTGGGTCGTCAATGCCGTGTTTGTCTTTCTTGTGTTTTTTGAGGTTGTCCAGTCTGCTGAACGTCTTGGTACACCCTGGCACGTCACATGGGAGTCGTAAGCCCTTATGCGTGTTCTTATGCTTACGCAGATAGCCCCTTAGGTTCTCCCTGACGCCTCGAGGCTTCCACTGGCATTCGTCGCAGACGAGGTCATCTGTAGGCGATGATCGGCCCCCCATCGATTGATGTGTGTGGATGTGTTCGGAATGCGGCGACATGGCGTCCATCTGAGATACCTCCGACATTCCCCGTTCAAAAAGCCCTGGCATGGACGTTTGCATCGACTCCTGGCTCATGGTGCGTGAGAGGTGATGTGCCATGGGTTCGTCCATACCGTAATAGGGCGAAGCGATTGGGGTCGGCCGTGGTCCGTTGATATCTAGTTTCTCTCCCCACCACGTGCGATTATCGCTCGGAGTCGCTGGATTCGGTGGCGATAACGTGGCCTCGCTCATGGGAATCCGCTCGTCTATCGACATGGCTGACGAATGTTCTGCTAGAGATGTTGAGCCATCATCGAAGGCAGGTTGTGGGGTGAATATAAACGGGGATGTCAAGACGTCTGAGGAGGCTGACTGATACGGGCCTAAGCCGTTGTTGAAGAGGGTTGTTTGTGAGGTATTATTCGTTGATAGCCCCTTCGTAGTGTCCGTGTCAAAATTCGACGACGGAGCAATGGACGACACGGCCGACTGCAAGTCTGACATAGGATCGTCACCACGTAGATTTGGCCAGAATATGGTGTTCTCGATCTGCGGGGCGCCAGGGGATGTCGTCGGTTTCTGAAGCTCGGCAAAGCTTGGGCCAGAGCCGTGTGTTGGGAACACCATCGGGTGATGCTCAGGACACCTGCTCATGGTCATGATGCTCGAGGCCCCAGAGGCGGCTGTCCCTGGCCTTGACGGAAACGCGTGGTTGTCCATCGACGTCTTTCGGGCATCCTTCTTCCTGAGGCTGAAATGGTCCCTCACCTTGGAACTGAAACTTCGTTTCCGTTCGATGATATCGCTGTGCTGCGCCGGGACCTGGGAGTTGGGGCGCTGCGACGATTTCCCTGACCAACCGCTCCACAGAGACCAATCCTTCTCGTTGGTCGGGAACTCGTGCCAGTTGCTGCACTTGTCGCAGTCGAACTCGCCGTTTGGGAGTTCGGGACAGGCAAGCAGGTGCTGAATGAGCGGGAAGGGCTCTGTAAACTTCGCATAGCACTTCATCATGGGGCAGCTATATGTCTGCGCGTAGTGCGGGTAGAGATGCTGCTGCTCATTGAGCTCGCGCAGAAACATGAGAACCATGCGCGCCGTCGTGCCGTTGGTGACTACCTTGGCCTCGTACCTAGATGGGGTGTGAGCGCTCGGTGTTGACAGAGGGG
>Ga0247770_1001038_pt1 | contig 24208 bp, 12 predicted proteins | sample UWRJL136409B6_FD_179943 | JGI IMG/M metagenome (GOLD analysis project Ga0247770, IMG submission 179943) | Plant litter microbial communities from Arlington Agricultural Research Station in Wisconsin, United States - UWRJ-L136-409B-6 | ecosystem: Environmental > Terrestrial > Plant litter >... | reverse complement strand
GGGGGAGTTGGTGGTGTGCGAGCCGGCGGTGGTTGGGCGGGTGATGTCTGCGGAGGGGATGAAGCTGGCGTCGAGGTCGATGAGGCTGAAGTTGGAGGCGCGGTTGGACTGGCCGATTGTGGAGGAGGCCGAGAAGGGGTAGGATCCGGCGGTGGAGGGCCGGGTGATGTCGACGACGCTGGCGTCGAGATCGATGAGACTGAGGTTGGACGCGCGGTTGGGCCTCGAGAAGAAGGCGGTGTCGACCGAGAGAGCATGCGGGTCTGAGGGTAGGGAGTAGACAACTTCGGGGACGTCGACGGTGCAGGCGTCGAGATCGATTAGGCTGAGGGTTGAAGCTCGGTTGGGTTCCATATTGGAGGTTGATGAGCCCTGGCGGTGACCGACAGGCGGGTCGTCTGCTGGGTGGAAGACGCGCGTTGGGGGTGCGGAGTCGTTGTCAAAGCCAAAGTCTTGATAAGAGTCTCCGTACTCTTCGTCCTGGTTTTCAACAATCGCCGACATGGAGGGGAACGACCACTCTTGAGTCTTGTCTTCGACAACCACCGATGGCCGGGAAGGGAATGTCCATTCTTGAGTCTTGCGCTTGTCGTCGCTGAATGCAGCCGGAGCCAGGGATGCCCTATTACCTCCTGGTTTGATTGTTTCAGCGTCGCCAAATCTCGTCATCGTATCGCCGAGCGAGGCATCGAGGTCTATCAAGGATTCTCGGACGGTGGAATGCTCCGACGCGTCGCGAAGGGGAAGGTCAGACCCTGTAGGTGGAGGTGAGGGTTGTCTCCCATAGAAAACGCGAGCGTTCTCCCCGTAGTTGGTAATGGTGTTAGGATCAAACACCTTCTCCAGTGGTCCTTTGAATTGGGGCATATTCTTTGGCGGGAGACGGCGGCGACGTATTTGCTTCGCCGAGGGTGGCTCAGGCTCAGCGGGGGGCACACCGAGATTGAGACCATAAACATCATACACTGCCTGGGCGTCAGCTGGGTTCTCCAGCACGAGCTCTGAGTCATCGCCGTCATCAAACGCCCACTCGTCGTTCTGGTCCTGATCTTCATCGTCATCATTTGCGAATCCCTGAGCGCCGCCAGCGGAGAAAAGAGATCGACGACTGCCTCCTTGGGCCTCCCACAGCCGATAGGCGCTGACAAGCTTTGAAAGCGAGGCGGTGGGGTACTCCTCGTCGGTATTGGCGATGTACTGGTGCTGTTGGATCTCTTCGATGCGCGGGCGCTTCTTTGGGTCGTCGACTAGGCAGAAGGCAACTAGGCTCTTGAGGTCGTCGGAGTACTTATCTCCTTCAAGACGAGGGCAGTATTGCTTCAGGTACGAGCCGAACTGCGGAATGTCGATGTTGGTGGTAGCATTCGGCGGCAATCCGGTTGCGACTTCGTATGCCATGGACCCAAAAGCCCAGATATCGACTTCCATGCCGTACGACACAGTCGTGTCAAAGAGCTCGGGGGCCATCCACTGCAGGGTTCCGGTGACGGTGCTCCTCTTGTCGAACTTGGTCTCAATAATACCAGCCACGCCAAAGTCGCACAGTTGAATGTCGCCCGAGTCGGTGACAAGAACATTGGCGCACTTGATATCACGGTGGATAATGCCCTGGCGGTGAACCCAGTAGACGGCCTCGGCAACCTCTCTCAGGATAGGGATGATCCACTTCTCGGGCAGGCCTCCAGTCGGGCGCATCAGCGACGAGACGCTACCGCCGGCGCAGTACTCGGTGACGATCCAGACCGACTGGCCGACAAGTAGCGAGTCAACCACGATATTGATATTCTTGGCGCCGCTGCTGCCGAGCAGTTTCAGCGTGTTGACTTCCTTGAGGATATCATTGAAAGTATCGGCGGCACCAGGACTGAAGGTGTCGCCCTCTTCGATGCTGATGATCTTGACGGCCACAGCACGAGAGGGTTTGGCGCGCGTGTCGGCGGCGCGGTACACGCGGCCAAAGCTGCCCTTGCCGATGAGCTCGGACAGCAGGTACGGCGGCGGCTCTGTGCCGGCATCGATGCACTCCCGGACGATGGCGGCCTGCGCCTTCCGGGCATCCTCAATTGCCTTTTGCTTAGGGCCTGAGAGCTCGATCTCGAGGTGCTGCAGGTTGTTGGGCATGGCGGCGGTTGCGGATGCGGTTGCGGATGCGGTTGCGGTTGCGGATGCGCCTTACCGCTCTTGCAGTTGGCGCCTGAACCCAAGCCTAAACCCAAAACCCAGTGCCGCGTTCTGCGGCCACCAGGGCAGGGCAATCAACTGCGCCGCGATCAGATCCTTGGTAGCGATTGAGAGGAGTGCCGACGATCCGAGAAGGAGGTACTTTGAATATTACCGGGCGCCGATGGCGGTTCGATGTGGCCTTCGAATTCAATTGGTGTTTCGCGTAAAAACCCGTTGCAACGCGATGGCGGTGGGTCTCTCCCTTGCAGAAAACGCGGTGGCACGCGGGAGCCAAGCCGCGCCTGCAGGGTGGGGAAGTGGGGCACCCCCTTTTCATTGTTTGGATGGCAACCAATCAGCCCGCTGAAACTTTGAAAGGGCTTTCCGCAGCGACTTTCAACAAAGTCTAAATCATGCTGTATAGAATGATTTTCATTATGTCTCTGTTACGGTGAGGGGTAAAAGCTCCGTGCTAAAATTTCGACCTTCCGGTGTTACGGCTGGTTGTTTAGTGCACCGTAACCCTGACGACGTCGAATTAGACCATCTCTCTCTTCCATAGGCCCGAGCCTAGACCTGCTTCATACTATGTAACCCTCTCTGTCGGAAACTTTCCTCCAACTCGTTTCTTCAAGCTCGTCTGATAGCCTCCCCTACTGCTTTGCCGAGACAGCCTGCTTGCCCTCCGTTTCTGCTGAAATACATTCCTCCCCTTCACATGCCCCACGTTAGTCAACATCATCCATAACGGTGGACTAAAAATGGAGATACGAAGGATCCGCACCCCCACTTTAGCGAGCCAAAAGAAGCAAAAAGAAACGAACAGTATTATGTCGTCTATTGCATTGATCAAGCCCGGGTTCGAGCCGGAGACCTTCAGTGTGTTAGACTGACGTGATAACCAACTACACCACTCGACTGTCTTGCTTTTGATGCTATTCAAACCCACTACAATACCTCATAACCAACCAGCCGCTGCGAATTCGATTTTGGATGAGAAAATGAAGGTGATGTTAGGTTTGTTGATCCGACTCACATGATTTGGTTATGAATTGGTGTAAATCTATTTCCTTGACACAATGTCAGAATCCGTTTAAGCGCTTGAGCCATTGGATGCTCGTCAAAGCTGTGCTTCATGATCTTTCCGCATCGAGACAGTGGTGTTGAAAAGGAGCTGGAGTAACATCGCACCAGCTGGCCTTGGTCGGACAGCTACTATGACCAACTGCACAGCATTGGAGCACGCAAATACGAGGTGCCACTACAGTCTGCGAGGTGAACCATCCTTGAATGTTATGTATGACAGCTCAAGGCTGATCTTTGCCCTCTGTGGTGGCAACTTAACTGCCTACTTTACCACAACTCGAACTTCATCGCCACTTTGCGTTCAGTTCAGGCATTCAGCTTGGGTTCACAAATTTTTTCCGAATACAGCCCATTGCGAAGCCCCGTTATTTTCAAGTTGACATCAAGGCCATGCTACAAAAACAAGTAAGTATAGGTAAATACACTAACCCTTATCATATGTTAATTATATGGTGATAATTGAAAGTTGGGAGTTTTGTTGGGCACCGTGGCATCTAGTACACTAGCCTCAACCCCCGGGCTCACATGTCTGAGCCCTGATAGCATTCAACCGAGCAGGATTCCATCAATTTAGATATCGGTACCTCTCTAGTTACCTCATGTCAACTCCCGTGGAAACCGCTCCTCAGATCGTCAAGAGCCAAGCTATGTCGGTACGAAGTTGCCCGGCCGGGGACGCATCGTCAACAGGGAAAATCAACGGAACTATGCTCCTATTTATTTCAGTCGAAGATTAAGTGCATTCTCTCCCACTGATCCAGCCAAGATGGTGCTTTCATTTTCGGGCAAAAGGTCCTTTCAACTAGAAACGCCGAAATCTGGCACTCATTATAGCGACCGCTGAAGTCTGCTATCATTACCGTCCAAGGTGACTTCTTCAAGTTCTGATTGGAACGAGCCAGATCAGATCCTTTAGACGAGGTTTCTGCCTTGGTCAATCTGGCCGTTTGCACCAGTTTCGCTAGGTATTGACTCCTCATCTCTTTGCGACGCAAGCCGTTGGTTTATGTTTCAACAACCGCCGCAATACCGTCTCGTATACGAAGGCTTGGGCCAAAAGAAAGGGTTCCTTTAGCCAGTGCGACAATGTCTTCTTACTGTAAAGACTACCCACAGCTTTCGTTATTACAGGCCATCTCCCATTCTAACAATACCTACATCAATGCCGAAAAGGCGTTCCTGCATGTTGAAAAGGCCTGCGATGTGATAAGCCAAGGCCTTAGCATCCCAAAACAAGACTGTGTGAGGATCCCAACAACGCATTTTAGCACAGAGATACGAGACCCTTTCTTTTGGCCTGAGCCTTCGTACACGTCAGGCTTTCATGGCTGCAGCCATGGATGCCCCTAGCGGCCGGCTAATGCTTCAAGTCAGCTGCCTGCGCGGACCCGACACCGATTTTGTGCACTTGATCGACCAATGCGGGATTGATCATGCTTGCTAGTCGGGACGATAGCTAGGCGACTGATGGCGCCTGCCTCCTCCCTCTGTTACTGTGGTGTTCTAGGCTCCAGAGATGTTTCGTTTGTGATATATCACGACGCGGTCACGGATCGACGGTTAGAAGCTAATCTGAAGAAACCCTGTGGTTTCGCTGTGAAACGACAGCAATGTTGTTGTTTGCATCGTTGCGTAGCTCTTACCTCAGCCGCCGCCGGGAACACACCGGGGTCCATGCTGTGTGAGGTAGAGCTATTCCCACGGAATCCGGTTCTGAAACCAACAACTCTATCGTAGAATCGAGAAACTCTATCCCATGCTCAACAGTATACACTGTTCTTAACACCACGCAAGCTCCGTCCGAAGCCACATACCCATCCATCCCAGGCAACCACCAAGGCAGTCGCCCGCCCGTTATGTCCAGCCCGGCCCTTCCATCGTACCCCCCTCGTCTACTCAGGGATCCGCGTCCTGACCTGCAGTCCATGCCACTCCTTGACCAGATCCCCCAACGCAGCGTTGACCATCCGCTGCTGCTCAAGCGTGGTCAACCCACGAAAGCGCTCCGTGCTCACGTCGACGGCGTACATGGATCCGCATCCACCCGAGATGTCCTTCACCACGAGCGCTCTGGGCTTAAGCTCGCGGATGATTATATCCCAGACTTCTGATTCCCCTTCAGTGAACGCCAAGGGCTTCTTGAGCTTGGGCTCTGGCGGGCGGAAGGGGTCATTCGCTATGTTCTGTTGGTCTTTGAGTTTTGACTTCAAGGCCTTATTATATCTTGCGTTGCCGGATTGAAATCCCTGTTGTTGGAGGGCAGCGGTTCTCGCTGTCGCTCGGAGGAGGGCAGATTGTGGGAGGGTTTGGCGGGTCGCTGCTGCGGCGATTGAGGAGAGGGTTGCCTCGGCTCGGTGGGCGGTAGTGCGGAATGGGAGCATCGCGCGGGAGGTCATGGTCGCTGCGGTGGTGGTCGATCAAAGGGGTTGCGTTATCGAGATGCCGTATACGGCTGGGTTATCTGGAGGCAATTGACTGTGCGGTCGCTGGCTCAGTCAATTGGTGTCACTCGCGCTTGGAGATTTGGACGCGGAAATTGAGGTTTGTTGGGAGCTGCCAAATCGCGAAGTTGCAAACCACATGGAAAGCCGGTTAGTAATTTCCCGTGGTTTGATTGGGCGCCGCTGTCTGACGAGTGGGGCACCGCTGAAGCGCTCCGTGACCCGTCGCTCCACCTTGGCGCGCTCAGCTCCACGCGATTGATGTCGCGGTCTGTCGTCCGCCGCCGCTGCTCAACAGCTTTGGGACATCTCGTCTTCCGTCTCACGGTTCACTGAGCAGCGCCACCAAGACACGCGATGCACCACATTCTGTGCCACCTGACCGAAACGTGCAGCTGTAAACGGCGGATTGTGGCAGAGCAAAACACCCAATTTGACCTGCAGCTTGCCGGAGCACCGGCAATCTATACGCAACATATGGATAGTCCAGCCCTCTGTTGCGATATTTCGCGGTCCTGGCGAGCGCAGGCAGCTGCTCCCTTCGTTAGCTTCGATGCCGAGGCTTCTTGATGTCTGAACGAGATCGACATCTTGGTGACCTGCGAAGGAAGAGGATGGCGTTACATCCAATCTCGCCGCTCATCCACCGATCACAAGCTCACCGCGGCCGAAAGAGGCATTTTCCGGGCTTGCACTGCCGAAGGGCCTCAATGCCGAAGCGGCGTCGACAAGCGACCGGCACCGGTTCGCCCGAAGGAAGCGCGATTAGATGCGCCCAGCGCAGCTGAGAAGGTGAGCAGCGTGGTCGATGCGGGGTAACAGCCAGCCGACAGGGAGCCTGGGACCCTTCTTCCCTGCGTGATGCAGGAACTCAGGAACTGGTGTCAAATCTGGATGCCGTTCCTGAACAAAAGCTGGGGACTTCCACCCATCTTCTGTCCCACTCTTCCGGTTCCCTGCGTCCTGCGCCGATAGTGGCCGCGGATTGCGCAATGCAAATGCGCTCAGCTTCATTCTCCCGCAGCTTGTCGCCGGTGCCTGCTCGCCGAGCAGATCCATGCACGTCGTTTATCCCCCCTCAATTGCCACCAAACAGCACACCTCGCCTGGACAGGGATGCCCGCGATGGTGGCGGCCGAGCGCTGGCGCGGGAGACGAAGGCAGAAGGTCTCGAAGTCGACGACATCATCTCATTTCCTCGCTGGCGAAGGAGGGGGGCTCGTCCCAAGCTTTTAATGACTGCCGAGGGCTGACCTTCCCGAAGCAGCTTCCAGGATCATTTCGCCGCTACCACGCTGGTGTGGAAGCCAAGCCGGAGGCTCAAATCACAGTCTCTCCGAAAGGGCTAGACGGCCGAGACGGTCACCCTCGAGATCACCCTCGAAATGTCTCAATGAACTTCAACGGTGACGCCGACTCGGATCCGCGCGACGTCGCGGTCGAGTGACCGCGACACAACACAAGCATTCCATAAGCCTGGTATGGCTGGCCATGCGATGTCTGGCGTGCACAATGCCCAAGCCGTGACCCAGGTCTTGGGTTACTGGCGGGCGATCTCTCAGCGCTGCCTACCCCCACTTCATCTCCCAAAAGTTCGGTGGTCGCCCCGTACAATCACGGCGCGAATAATTCCCCGCATGGTTTGCCGTCCTATGCATCAAAGACACTGTCCCGTGGCCGCTGCTTCTCCAAATTAACGATGCTTGGCTAAAAGCTTTAGCCCCGGATGGCCCAAAAGGGTTGCATTCCAACGGCTACGCCCACGGGCTGCCAGATCTCCCTGCCCTGTCCATCGACCATCGAGAACGCCTTTCCTCGGGCCCATACGAGCTGGTGCGAGCGTGTCCCTCCTATTTGGTTGGTGGTCTCTGGCCAATGGGGTATGCCAATTCGTGCCGATGATAAGAGTCTGGGTAAATTGGAGGACGCGATCTGTTTGCAGGTGAGCTCCAGATCGGAAGGTGCGCGCCATACCCATGTCCACCAGCGTCTTCCGTCCCAAGGTACACGGTAGCACAGAGATGCGTATGTACTCGTGGAGATAATATATATGCCATGTCCTACCACGGGATCTCGGTCTTGTGCCCGTGGTTGCTTCCGACACGGCCCCGCAGTCATTGCTCTCGAGTGAACTCGCTCGCCTGTTAACACTGCTCCGTCCGGCTCGTCCTGGCTGCCACTCGTTCTCCCTTCCTTTCTCGCGCTCCCTTGCCAGCTTCCCCATTCCTTCTTTTTCCATCTATTCCCTTTGGCCTCGAGCAGAATGGGTCTGATGAAGCTGGCGACCGCCGTTCTGGCGGCCGCATCCGTCGGGCGGGCGGCAATTGACCTCGAGTCTGCTGTCGCCGTCCCCGGCGCGTACATCGTCGAGTATGAGGACGATAGTATGGTATGACTTGCCGAGCCACCCCAAGCAACCCGCATCGTGCTAACCTGGCTGCGTCTAGGACACACACTCGTTTGTCAGTTCACTCGGTGGCGCTACGTTGCGAAGCGACTTCCGCTCGAATGTCTTCAATGGCGCATCTATCGAGTTCTCCGATCACAAGAAGGCCGAGAAGGTGATGACCAAGATGAAGTTTGCGAAAGGCAACCGGATTAAGAACGTGTGGCCGGTCAAGAAGTACTCGCTCCCCGACGACATCATCCATGCCACCGGTCCCCTTTCGGGCGCACACTTGGCAGGGCCAGCTCTCGCCAGGCGGGACGGCAAGGACGAGTTTACGCCCCACGTCATGACCCAAGTGAACAAGCTGAGAGATGCGGGTTTCACTGGGAAGGGCATCAAGCTCGCCATCGTGGACACGGGTGTAAGTTTGGCTCTTTCTGCTGCGGATTACGTGCGCTGACAGGACTCTAGATCGACTGGGGCCACCCGGCGCTCGGTGGCTGCTTCGGTCCAGGCTGCTTGGTTTCGTTCGGCGAGGATCTTGTGGGCGACGATTACACTGGCAGCAATACGCCGAAGGGCGATGCGGATCCCATGGACCAGTGCAACGGTCACGGCACGCACGTCGCTGGCATCATTGCGGCGCAGGCGAACAACACATATGGCATCATTGGCGGCTCGCCGGATGTTACCTTGGGCGCCTACCGTGTGTTTGGCTGCGAGGGCCAGGTCGGAAACGACGTTCTGATTGCCGCCTACATCAAGGCGTACAAGGCTGGTGCCGACATCATCACGGCGTCCATCGGCGGAGCTGCAGGCTGGATGGAGGAGCCGTGGGCCGTTGTTGTCTCCCGCATCGTCGAGGAGGGCGTCGTTTGCGTCCTTTCGGCCGGCAATGACGGGTCTGTTGGCCAGTTTTACGCATCCACGGCCTCCAACGGGCGTTTGGTTACGTCCATTGGATCCTTCGACAACATTGTGACCCCCTCGATTGTTACCCCGTCCACATACACGGTCAACAACGGTACCCTTCTCAACTACAACTTCTCGCAAAGCCAGGACACCCCTGCCTGGGCCCCTGTCAACTACCCTCTCTGGGCTGTCAGCTACGACATCACTGACACACTCAGCGGGTGCAACCCTTACCCGGCCACGACGCCAAACCTGACCAATCACATTGTGCTGGTCCGTCGAGGCAACTGTACTTTCGTAGAGAAGGTGCAGTTTGCCGTGGCCAAGGGCGCCAGGCATGTTCTCGTGTACAACAACATCCCCGGGGCGAACATTGCCCCCGCGGCCAGCGTCCCCGGCGTTCTTGCCGTTGCCATGGTTCCTGCAGTCCAGGGTGAGGCTTGGACCAACCTCCTCAAAGCTGGAGAAAAGGTGTACGTCACCATGCCCAACCCCGAGACGGCCCCCAAATCGACGACAAACTTTGCCAACACTGCGAGTGGTGGATTCCTGAGCAACTACACGAGCTGGGGCCCAACCTTTGAGATGAACTTGAAGCCGCAGTTCTCGGCACCGGGTGGTAACATCCTGTCGACGTACCCCAGAGAGTTGGGCACGTACGCCGTGCTCTCCGGAACATCCATGTCTTGCCCTCTCGTCGCGTCCATCTACGCTCTGCTCATGAACGTCCGGGGCATCAAGGACCCGAAGACCCTGGAGAACCTCCTCGCAGCTACCGCGAAGCCGTCTGAATGGAGGGTCGGCAGCGCCAACGCCGGCAGCGGTTGGCTCTCGCCCGCCACCCAGCAGGGCGCTGGTCTGGTGCAGGCCTGGGATGCCGCGTATGCGACCACGCACCTCGGCGTCTCCAGCCTGTCGTTCAACGACACGGAACACTTCATCCCCGAGAAGGACTTCTCCGTCTCGAACCAGGGCACCAAGGCCGTGACCTACACCATCGGCCACCGCGGCGCCGCCGCCAGCTACACCTTTGGCGTCGGCAACTCGTCCGCCCCATCCGTCCTCCCCATGGATCTGGCTGGCGAGATGGCCACTCTCGCCTTCTCCCCCAGCACCTTCACCCTCGCCCCCGGATCGCGCGACATCGTCACCGTCAAGGTCAAGCCCCCCACCGGCCTCGACGCCAAGCGCCTCCCCGTCTACTCCGGCTTCATCACCATCGACGGCTCCGACGGCACCAAGTTCTCCCTCCCGTACATCGGCGCCGTCGGCTCCCTGCACAACACCACCGTCCTCATCCAAGGCAACGCCTGGATCGGCCGCTCCGACGACTCCAACCGCCCCGGCCGCATCGTCCCATCCAACACCACCTTCACCCTCCCGCCGCCAGGCCACGTCAACGACACCCTCTACAAGGGCCGCACCATCCTCCCCCGCATATGGGTCACCCTCTCGTTCGGCTCGCGCCTCCTCCGCGGCGACGTCGTCCCGCTGTCCAACTGCTCCACCGCCGCGCTCAACGCCACCACCGTGCTAGGCCTCAAGACCATCGGCCAGGTCGAAGACTTCCCTTCCCTGTTCAACAAGCGCGGCCTCCTTGGCGCCGTGGACTGGAGCGGCCTGATGAACGACGGAACCTACGTCCAGCCGGGCAGGTACAAGATTGTGTTCCGCGCGCTGCGGGTCAATGGCGACCCGGAGCTAGCGAGCGAGTATGATGTGGCGGAGAGCCAGGACTTTAGGATCCAGTATGCGACGCTGCCGACGAAGCGTTCGGTGAGGACCATTGGGGCTACTGGGAAGAACTTCAAGAGGAAGGTGGTTACAAAGAAGGAGGAGGTTGTGCGGAAGGGCCCGGAGGTAAAGGCTAAGACTACCCTCGGGGAGGCGGAGAGGCTGAAATAAAGGGGAGGGAGAGGGAAGGAAATCACATCACTGCCCTTTTTAGCGGGTTGATTTTCCGGGTAATTTATGGCTTCACTTTGTATATGATTTGGATGGGCATCGTTGGGTTTATAGAAGGGATGAATAAGCGACATGATCGCTGGTCGTAATGGTTCAGTTGAGTAGTTGAAGTGATGGTGAAGTGATGGGTGTGTCTTTTGGATGTTGTCGCCGTGTCGCTAACCTCTTCCCAAGTGGTACATAATTGACGCCCTCCAACTCCCAGCAGACATCTGGAATCTGGATCTGGCGGCGCTCCACGTCCCTTTCCCAGCCACCCCGTGGGCATACGGATCGCGGGTTCGGCCCTGCGTTTCTACTATCGGTACAGCCTGAGGCGTTAGCCTGTTGCCTGCCTGTATGTCTGCCTGTTGGCTGCTTGATGCAGATTGACGAGAGGCTGGCTTGGATTGCTTAGCGAGGGTGATATGCTTGCTGTCGCCCCTCGGTTTGGAAGTTCGCTTTGCGTCAGGTTTGTCTCTCTTCATCTTGCATCGCGTCAGCTTACATGGTGGTTTTAAGGAGGTTTTTGCTTTCCGGGATTGTTTTCTTGCTATGGGGTGTGTTGAGAGGATTGGGGAGTGTGGTACAGAGGGAGGGCAGAGGGAGTGTAGAGGGGGTGTGAAAGGGACGAGGGCGAGGCAAACACAGTGCGCGATGCAGGGTCGTTGGTTGTGTCTCCATAATATTTGCTTGGAGGACGGGCTGAGAGGAGAGCTGGGATTGGGGATTGTCTTGGAGGTTGCGTGCAGTCACCTTCGCCCCTGGGCAATCGTTTTCCCGGTAGCCTTTGTCTTGCAGATGTTGTCTTTTCCAGGCTCTTTTGTTTTCGATGAAAAGGACGGAGAAAGATCCCGGAAGCAGAATGTAATCAACAAAACATGTTCTTCAAAGCCGAAACACAACGACGTCAATGGCGTCCAGTCTGCAACATTGCCGTTGGCAAACCCCAGGTCTCATCGCGGTGGCGGCCAAACTGCAGGGTCTTCAGGTTCCTGCGGGTTTGCCGATCGGGAAAAAACAAAGTTTGAGGCGTTTTTTGTCGCCCGGTGCCGCGTGGGTGGTTGATCGGCAGTTGTTATCTGAAAGTAAGCGTTGTTCTTGCGAGGAACAGGGAATGATCGCCGCTTGCTGTGGAAGGGGCCATGATCGACGGGTGGGGGCTTGTTGGTGGGAAACATCATGGCAATGATGGTAAAGTCGGAGGTTGAGGGCATTTGCAGCTGGTATTTGAGTGTAATGGAGTGTATCGAATGGAGGTGTTGAAATTTTGATGTTGGTGCCAACTCGCTGACATTGGCGGTGGCACCGGAGGATCCCGGCCGGAGTAGCCTCCGGCACGGAGCCGGGTGGGCCACCACGACCGGGGTTGCACACGTCTTGGCACCGGCCACTATTGAGATCAGCACGAGAAGGGCCGCAACCCCTTTCACCCACGGCGCTGGGAATGCCCATCGCTATCAGCTCACCTTGTCATCACAGTACAATGACGTCTCCCTCTATTCTGCCCCAACTGACAGACCGGGGAGACATCAGCCGTATTTATATCCCACGCTCGCCGTCATGTCTTGCCTTTCACCATCCGACTCAATATCGCATCATCCTCACCATCGTCACTCATTTGCCAACTCCAGTCACTCATTTGACACACGTCTCACACATTCTTTACCCCCCCTTTCCATTTTCAGTTAAATTTTGTCTCGTGTTAGTCAACAGCAAGCTACGTCCATCAAAATGAAGTTCTCCCTCATCATCGCCGCCGCTGCCGGAGCCATCGCTTCCCCCCTCGCAGCAAGGCACCTCCCCTCCGTTTCTGCCCCCTCCGGACCGGCCCACTCAGTCTCATCTCTGCCGTCGCACTCTCACTCTGTGCCTTCCGGCCCGGCTCACTCCATCTCGCTCCCTGCTTTCGGGACCAAGTCCTGCGGTTCTAAGAGGCACAGCATCACATCCATCCCGTCCTTGGCCGCGGCCAAGCCCACTGGCTTGCCAGCGGCTGGTGGCGACGACAACGACGACTCGGATGTGAAGCCGTCCTCGGTATCGGCATTCGAGCATTCGCACCCTAGCGGGCTCCCCGTCCCGGAACACGAGCATCCTACCCCCGAGGTGGGTGAGGTATGCAAGAAGGTGATGGTTACGGTTATCGAGATCAAGGAGCTTGTTGCTAGGGATGTTGAGGTTATCAGTGAGTGCCCTGTCCTGGACTATTGCTCTGAAATATGAATGCTGACGAGCAACAGAGTCTATCTTCGCTGTTGCGGACCCCACTAAGGTTGATGGGAAGCATCTCCTTTCGGCCCTCGAGACTCTCAAGCTCCACTTGCAGATGATCCTTAAGTTGGCTGTGCCGAAGCTCCTTGGGCTTGTGTTCAAGATTGGCGGTATCACCACGGTCGATGTCGAGGCCGTGCTGGAGCTCCTCGAGGAGATCAAGCTCATTCTTGTCCTCGTCGAGTCTTGCCTCGGGGAGCTGGTTGGAAGCGTCTCGGCTGGTAAGTTTTTCCGTCTGTTGTTTTTGGGGGATGGAGGCTAACGGGATTTGGTAGATGTCCTCAAGATCGTCATTGTCGAGATCAAGCTCATCCTCAAGCTTTTGTTGCTCATTGCCGGCCCGATCATCAAGTTTGCTTTTGGTCTTCTCGGCGCCGTCAAGGGCCTTGCTGGCCTGGTCGGGGGCGTCACCAAGGTGCTTGGGGAGATTGAGGTGGTTGAGGGTGCCGTTGGTGGTGTCCTCACCAAGCTCACTGCGGCCGTTACTCTTTGAGATATCTTGAAGGAGTCTCAATGCCGTTCATGAACTTGGCTTGGTATCTATGGGACGGTGGCCTAGCCGGGTGGGTCTGTTGGAGTGTATTGCCATGTAATGAGTGTAACAACCGCTGTAAATAACCATTAATTACGAATAATATCGATGATGGGCTTGATGCCTTCTCGGATGTCTGCACTAGTGTTGACAAGCCACAGCTGAGATGTTGAGTTTGTTGCGTCCCTGCAATTGGTTACCTAGGTAGGTAGGTAGATAGTTTGCAACATCGTGTGCTTCCTGCCCTCGCTCGACAAAGAAAGTTTCAGCAAAACATTGAACCGGGCGGACACCCAAAATCTCTCCTTTTTTCTGGACATAAGTAGATGTCACTTCCCCACTTCAAAATCTCAATCCAGCAACCGCAACGACCGGTCACAGGACAACCACTGCAGTGGACCACCTTCCATTCTTATATGACAAGCCCAAACCGGGTCCCCAATTCCACCGCTTCCTTCTTCCAGCGGATTCATCACGTCTTGTATCAGAAATGCCCACACAAGGCATTTTCTGATCGTGGTCTATATACCTAACTTACATTACCCAATGCGATTTTATCATATATATCGAAAACACCATCAAAATACCTGCCTAGAAAACCTGATGCACGTCGCCTGCACGGCCAGCAGTGGCTTTCAACTGCAGAGATCGCAGCATTAGATATCGCCTCTTCAACATCTACCAGGGGCGGCGCAACGACTCGTGAGAACATCGTTCTTCCCGGCCGACCGGACGGCGATGGAGTGGGAAGCATGGCTCGAGGAGGATCCAGGCTGGTCCCCGTTGACTTGAAACATGGGACACCCCCCCTTATTCTGGTCGTTGAGCTGGCCTTCTGGGAGTTCAGCCTGCCAAATGTGCTTGGCCCTAACCGAGACGGACTGACAGGAGATCTCGCCGACCTTTTGGAAATTCGTGCCTCGGGTCACGGTGAATCAACCTCCAAACCCGGGACTATTGTTTGGAGGACACAGGGAAGGTGGCGAGGGGTTGCTCTTGTTGCCGCCGGCCTCCATCTCCGCGATGGAACGCAGCCTCCGAGCCGCCTCGGAACAGGTGCTTCGCCAGCAAACCAAAATCAGGCATGAAACGCTATCTTGCGAGCGAGTTTGGTGCCGATTGCCATGATGGTGCTCGGAACCAGCACTGAGAGCGTATGATCCGCCATTGGGTCAACCCTGAAGTCCGGCAACGCTCTGCCCACCGAAAGACTCTTTGCATGGCTTCGGCTGGTTGGGCGGCAAAGAAAGGGGTGGTCCGAAGACCGCAAGTGCCCCGACATTGCCGAGATCCAGCAAAGCGATTACATCGCCGCCGACTTCCTTTGGGGCTATGAGGTCCTAGAGTTTATGTGGTGGCAGATCCACCCTCGAGTCGAGTGTTTCAACAACGGAAACTCACCTCACATTATATATACCACAAACCTTGAGAAACATCACCCCTGATACAATCCCTATCACTCCCCAAATCACCTGCCGAGCCTGGACTACAGCCATCCAGCAAGACATCCAACAAGACATACAACAAACCAGTGCAAGGTGCTATGAACGGCCTATACCGGCCGAGGTTCAAGGAATGCGCCGTTTGATTCACCACCCAATATGTGCATGTGGAGCATGCTCGACGCCCCAGAATTGCGAGGATTGCGGGGCCCCCTCCCATGGCTATCTGCCTTTGCCGGCATATCATGCGAAAAGTTCAGCATTACAGCATTGTGAGGGTCCAACACGTACCTCGCGACCTTATACCAACCGTTTCTGCTGTCTGCGCAGAACTCGAGCTTGACCAGCCTGCAGATATTCTTGGCGCTTGGTCGTTGGAGATCGCAATCCGATTTCCCGGCCAGGTTTCTGGAGAGACCCTGAGTTTTCGGCACTGCGAGCTGATGCACAACTCCCCTACCTTGGCGCCGGCAACAAGCGCCTCTCTGTGAAGAATTCGCTGCTTGCCCACTTGAGGGAAGAGTCCAACAGCAAGAGAAGGAACGGCAACTGACAACTCCAGCTATGGGCAAACGAGGCCCTTTCAATTCCGCCACCTAGGCATCTCGCATCGTACAGGTACTGCTATATATCCGACATTCCAAGCACAATACCATCACCCACCAACCTCAAACAACAATGTCAACAGCAGGTTCGGAAACGCCTGGCCACACCCGTCTAGGATAGAAGGGAAAGAGGGCCTACTGGCTTGAAGAAACCTACACGGAAGCCATGTCATTCCACCATGTCAAGTGGATCAAGAATCTGCCGCAGACCAGCCCGTCACAGCTGCCGGCCACAGAATATCCTTCCTCGTTATCCTTCTGCGGGACGGATGCTGCTACCTATGATACGAGTTGGACGAGGAAGTGAAGGACTCAGAGGACGAGGTCGTCTGATCACCCGGTTGGGTTGCATCGACGGCACAAGCACACCATGTGTTCAGTTCGCGATGATATTGTACCTAGGGTGGTAGATGTTGGGGTTCCAGTCTGTGGTGGTTGTGCGTTTCTGCCGTTAGCATATCCCGGGGTGGGGAGGCGGTGGGTTCAGGTTTATGTCTTGTCGAGAGGGATGGTGGCAGTGGTGGGGTTACAGTCAGAAATTTCTGGTCTCAAAATTTGTTTGGATTGGTAGGTATCGGTCGAATAAGCTGGGATAAATGGTACATATTGTACTGGATACTGAAGGGCGGTTGTAAGAGACTTGGAAATGAGCCTAAGACTTACTTGGACGTCGGTAATTTGGGGATGACGGTTGTTTGTTATGGGACGTTGTCTTCTTCATTGTTGCGTGTGACGTTACATAGGGTCGGGGGGTTTGTTTACTTTGACTCAGGGGTAATAGTCACACAACAATCAGACGGCAAACCGGTAATTGCAAGATGGCTGGATGATAATGAGTCATATTACACCCATGAAGTTTATCAGTTATATAAAGTCGGCACTGCTCCCGAAGATGGCAACGCTCAGTCGTGGGGTAAGACAGGCTTTGTATGGGAATGAGGGAACAGCGCTGAGTTGGCCCGGTGCCCAAGTTCAACAGCTGGCAAAACCGACACTACCTACCTTACCTATGCTGTTTCCAAAGACAAACTAATATCTTGATAATATACCCTCTTCCCGTTCTAGATAGATTTACTTTCCAATTTCCAATTTAAACTTTCAGCCACGACATTCTCCGCGACAACCATAAAATTCGGGCGGGACATGTTTTATCTGGCCTTTTGCCAGGCCTAGCTTCCGCGCCTCAGCAAGTCTTTGACGAATGAGTAGCGACTGATATACCGGAACGGTCCTGCAGGTTTGCCGCTCACAGGAACCCACCTGCTGAAACTTCTCAAGGCGGATTTTGTTGCTGATATCTGTGGCGACAGTCACATGTTTGGCTTCAATTACCTTTCCTTCACGCCATGGTTATCAGCACGCTCAAGCCTGTCAAATCTCGACTTAAGAAGCTCACAAATCCAGTCTGGAAGCCAGGAGGAGCTTGATATGGCACCGCTGATGACGCCATCAGTGGAGAGAGTACCACTTTGAGAATGTGACATTCTGCTCTCAACGTTCAACTAGAACATACCAGCAGCCAGTTCGGGCAATATATTGGAGGACACAACCGAGACAACAAGTCGCCATCTGATCATAACAGGTCTCTGTGCTCGTCCCGCTTCAAAGACAGAGCTGAGGCCCATCAACCTCTGTGAATACGAAAAGAGCAAGGAGTCGGTGCAAGCCTATCAAGCCGATATGACATACAAGACTAACCTTTTCGGGCACCCCCCCTTCCAAGTCACCGGCCAGACCACCGCGGGAAGATATCAGTGATAATCGATCCGTTTCCAGACAGCCAACAACAGCTTTGTACCTGGTGCTACATCGATCCCAAGGGTCTACGCAACAATCTTCACGATAAGTGCGAGAAGCTCGACCAAAAGATGAGGTACAAGGCCGAAGTTGAGTTCTTCAACCTCACCTGCCGACTCTTCAGCACCAACGGGGCCTGGATAGAGGCCAAGCAAGTCCACAGTCTTTGGACCAACCTTTGAGCAGGGATGTTTCTCGACGTCGTCAGCTATATACATTCAGGTATATATCTACACCTTACACCACATTCTCGCCCAGCGCTCAATTCATACTGCATAAGGCAACCTCTGTTTATTTTCTTCCATCCCGCTACTCAGTGCTGCTGCCGAGAAGGCGCCGACGATGTCCAAGTCGACCAACCCTAACGAAAGATTTACGTCGCGAAATTTCTAACGACCCGCCCGTCCACCTCTTGGCAGCTCCTCTCGTGCCAAACCAGGCTTTGTGAGATAATTGAATCACTTAAAGACACGCCATTCTAGCCTCCTTCAACTACAGGTTGATTCATAAGCGCTAGAGACCGCACAAGAACCCAAACCGGTACAGACGTGACACCACTTGGGAATTACTGGATTCTCATGGAGGAGGATGAAGAGTTTGGGGACCACCTGATGGCTTGCCTGGAGTATTCAAAGGTAAACGACGACACCGACATTGGAATTGGAGTGCTAGCCTGGAAAGATTGCCTGACGACTTGGAGACTTGGAGGAGCGGCTGCTCACGAGCACCTGCACCGCGCAGCGACACAGTCTCGAGATTCTCTACCTCCACCAAGGTCTCGAGCATCGCTACCGTACCCTCGACAACACAGCCGCGAGTAAATTAGGCATTGTTATTGCCTTGCACTGACGACGATGACTGTAGGTACTGCTCAGTGAATGATTCTACCCTTCCCGGGCTCTCTAACTTCAAGATGGTTATGAACATCGCCCAGAAGCAGGTCATATGCAACCAGCGCGACATGCTCGACGCGTCCCAAAGCTGCGGCGCGAAGGACAAGGTCAAGCCAGTCCAGGGCGGATTATGGTAGGAAGGGATGATTCTCCAATTTATTATAAATATCTTAAGCTTCCCTATTTTCCTCGAGAGTTTACCAACCTAAACGATCTTTAAGCAAGCCCACATTAGAGCAGCACATGTGGAGGTCATCAAAATAGCCAAAAGAATGCCAAGAGGCTCATTACTACCAGCGCAGTACCACCCTCCACCTTCCACGGCAGGCAAACCGACCGCAAACGCATTACCGTCACCACATCCGACGACGATGATGCCGGCCCTCCACCACGTCCGCCATCGCCGACGCCATGTGGCCCAGATCTCGACCACAGAAACGAAGCAACTGGTATGCCACTGGCCAGGGCCGAAACAAGAGACCTGGTGTCGGGACATACGGGAGGCTCGCGAGTCGATCAAGGATTGGCTTCACGACGATATGGACGCCCTGACGGGACAGAAACCGGTCATGGACAGTATCGAACAACTCAGTGGATTCTCCCTTGCCTGGACGGCTGTATGTGTTCTAGAAGCTGCAATGGGAGGGCAGCGGAAGGAGCTGATGTTGGTTTCATTAGGGTGCAGGCCGTAGGCCGTGCAAAAGAGCTTTGCTCAACGATGAACTCACTAGTTGAAGGAAATCGAATGGGAGCTGAAGAAGCAAAGAGAATTGTCATCACCAATAATTATTAAGCAAAGAAACTGTAACTAGGTACTTATCAGGACTCTCAGCCCACATGGGTTCAGGGGTGCAGAACAACTGTCGAATATATTATGAGAATGTCTATTTGTACTATAGCATTCTGACCTTTCGTACTATAGCCCCACTTATTAGCCAAAAAAGGTCCGTGCGTTTCCACATCCGGCCCCTGAATCCTGGCATCAATTGAACCACAGCCACCACGGCCACCAAAACAACGTAAAAAGCAGGCCAAAAAACACATAAAACTGATCGAACAAGTAATATTCCTTCGCTGACTAAGCACTACACTGTTGGCTAAGCCCCTGAAAGCCCCTTACCCCTGCGTGGAGCGCGTGGAGCGCGTGGATCTCCTTCCCTTTATGATGCCTGCAGTTGCCGATGCCCTCTGCGTTCCAGACGCTCCAGTTAGGCCTCCTCCAGGAGTGCCACTATTCCCAACCCTGTTGGCACCGGTTCTGGGGGCTCTAGATCGTCCTCTCGAGGCGTTACTAGACGTAGGGACTGCTTGGCCACTACCTATAGCCGTCATCTGGCTCCCCTCTAACACCACACCCTCCTATTGTGATAAGTTGCGCTGAATTAAGGCCCTAACTGTTCCCCCCCGTACTCCTCCCCGTGCCATACTGGCCCTACAGCCCCCCTTACCTCTTAGGGGTTAGCTTATTACCACCGTGATGGTTTTAGCGGTTAGTGTTAAGGTCACTACAGCCTTAGCAGCTGTAATAGTTGGTTACAGAGTACTTAGAAGAGGTTAAGTACTTGGAAGAGGTTAAGTAGCTAGTATAACAGCTTAGCTGCTGGTAGGGATAGGTTCTGTAAGTCTTAAAGCAGAAGGGTTACTTATAAAAGCAGTAAACCCGTAAGGCCTTCCTCTTATAACCGTAATATAGTTAAACTCCTAATATTATAAATATACATTATCGTTATTAAGGCTTCTTGTAAGCTATTAGTAAGGATTAAAGTTCTTACAAACGATAAGTAAGGCCTTAAAGTTATAGTAATAAAGGAGTTTATAACTGCAGGGTATACCGTACTAGCTAGTAAACTTATAAGTACAGGCCTGTAAGTCTAGTTAGATAAGGTATACCTTAATTAGAATAGCTTTTAACGTAATCCTCCACTGCCTGGTAATGTAATCCAGGCCCCTTTTAAAGATAATATAAAGTGTTTTCCTAGTTAAGATTAGTTAAGAAAGTTATAGTGGAGGGTATTACGCTTTTAAAGAGTAGCCTTATAGATCTAACGCTTTATAATCTCAACTATGTGGTATAATTACCATATAACCACTAAAACAGTACTGTTACCGTTTATAATAAAGGACTTAAGGTATTAATTTATAAATTTAACTAGTAATATAATCCTTTAGTTAAAGTTAAGGTTATTATTAATATAATAACTAACCTTTTACTTAATAACAGGAAACTAAGTATCTTTAAAATACTAAATAATAGCTATTTATTATAGAAAGAAATCCTTAAGCTTAACTTATACTATGTTATAACTATTTACAGTCTATACGTAAAGAACTAACTCCTAAAGCTTATAAATTCTAGCTATTAAGTACTTAACCTCTGTAAATATAATATTAAGCTCCTTATTAAAGGGACAGTTTCTATAATTAACTATAGCCTTATCTTACTAATTTATAACCTAATTAAGATCCTCCTCTTATTCTTCTTAACTATAAAGTAATAAAACACCTATTATAAAGGCAACTTATAATACAGTAACCTTATTTTACTTACGTTTAATATTAAGGGTAGCGTTCTTATTAATATAAAAGATGCAGATCTAAAACTTAGTAAAAGGATAAACCTTCGTAATTATAACTCTTATAACCTTATTATAATCTGTAATAATTACACTTAGGGCTTTAACCCTAATTCTCCTACATGTAATATCAACTTACTACATTAATTAATTAAATCCTTCTTACTTTTCGTTATTAATAAAGTTAAATCTATAAGAAAAGGTTATATTAAGGTTATTTAAGCTAACTACTTAAAAGAAAGTAAAGCTTTTATTATTAATTTTATAAATATTATTATATATTTAAACGTAATACCCTTAAGCTTATTACTCTTTACATTACTTATAAGTCCAGAATAAGCCTTTTAACTTACGCTTTAAATTGTTAGTAGATAAGCTTATTACCCACTTTAAAGTATAAGAAACTCCCTTATTATTAAGTAACTTTATAGTTACTTAAAAAGGTATATAACTGTTAAAAGCTGCTTTACAGAGCTTAAAGTAGTAATTCTAAACTTACCAGTCTATAAATATAACTCTGGGGAATTAAACATGTAAGCTTATAGTAACCTTATAGTTAAAGATGCTTACACAGTCTGTAAATTAAGTTATAAGGGCTTTATGTTCCATTATAAGCTTAAGGTGAGAATTAAAGCTATTACCGTTATAATACTTATAATATTAACAGTTAAGCTTTATCTTAAAGGTCCACTTACAGTCGTTTTACTTAAATGCCTTAATGTAGGCCTTTTAGGGGTAACCCAGTTTTATAGTATTAGAAGCTCTTAAAAGCGCTTTAAAAGTGCAATCATTACCTCGCTGGCAGTTAAAGAGTATAATACTGTAGCCTAATCCTTCCACCTTATTAGAGGCCTTTAAACGAACTATATTAAAGCCAGTTAAGGCTGTAAATTCACAAAGGTCGCTCTTTAGGTCTTCTAAGGTATTGTAAGTCTTAGTGACAAGCTTATACGGTAATACAGGGTTGGATAACGGCTCTAGCGGCGCCTTATTGAAGGTATCGTCCTCTAGATCTGAATCGGGGCCGGTCGGTATCAGGCCATTGTGCGCCGGGTCGTATTCGGCCATCTATACACTCAGTTAGCCTGGTAAAATGTAATTCAATCAATCGCCTACCCTCTGACGGTCAAAACTGCGATGTTGTAAGCGAGGCAAGATGCGCTAGTTAGCGTTGGAATTGGCTAGTTTGCACCAGGAAGAATTCAATTCACCATGGTAAAGATCGCTGGCCCTGGCCGGATGTGGAAACGCACGGACCTTTTTTGGCTAATAAGTGGGGCTATAGTACGAAAGGTCAGAATGCTATAGTACAAATAGACATTCTCTATATTATTCCTCTGACCAGGGAGGATGCGGTCTTCGTTATGGCTTCCGATTCAAACCAAGTGTGATTCTGGCACTATAGAGGCGATGAGAAATCATTTCAACTTATGCCAAAGTGTCGATAGTCAATCCTGATGGATCTGTGGCGCCCCCTAGGTACAGCTGAGATGAGTTTGCGATACAGGTCCGACTGTGTACAGCATTAAGCGGGTTGAGGTGATATCGAGTACGGTGTGCGGATCGGGGAACTGGCCGAAAACGATCGTAATCTGTACCAAAAGCGAACCAGTGCCTCTCAGACAAAAAGCCATAGCCACACTGTAGTAAAGGAAGTACCCCTATTGGTGCGCGTAGTGGTGGGTGTCCGTGCGTCGCTGTCCAGACTCCCCTTGGAGCCTCCCGCAGCGTAATTGTAGACTATCTGCTACTAGCGTCAAGTACGAGCCCTGTCCCGTCTGATATTACTTGGGTTCGCACACATGCACATGCACATGCACGGGTGCCGCAATTCCCACCCCGGTTTCCCGGAGCGGGGGACGTACATATATCTCGACGGAAGGCCCGGACATGATGGCAAGAATTCAGCTGAACTCTGTATCCCCAGGCCCTCTGTGGACGTCATCATCATGTTGATTTCTAATCTCAACTGCGTCTCCCTGCTCCTCGCGGCTGCAGTCAGCACGTCGGCGCAAACTCTCCCCGTGATTGACCTGGTCAAATCCGTGCATCGCGCACAGCTCAATGTGAGTGGTACTTTTGACAAGAACATCAATCCCAATCAGTTTTGCTAACAGTACGAGCAGACAACGGGAGGATACTACAGCTTCAAGAACATCCCCTACGCCGAGCCGCCTGTGGGCCCCCTCCGTTTCCGCAACCCCCTACCTCTGGTTTCCATCAACCGGACGGTAAATGACGGCCTCGCACCACGGTCTTGCTACCAGCAAGGAGGGCCGTGGTTCGAGTTCTCAATCCCGCTCGTCTTCCAAAGACTTGCCGAGGGCGGCATCAGCCCACCCCCACCTCCTGAGGGACCTCCCCCAGGGCCTCCGCCAGGCCAGGCAGAGGACTGCTTGGTGCTTGATGTCTTGGTGCCAAAGACCGTTTACGACGCCAAGGCTGCGGGAACGCTAACTAAGTCGCTTCCTGTTGTTGTCTGGATCCACGGCGGTGGCTATATCGAGGGCTCCAAGGACCAGATCAACCCGGCCGGACTCATTGCTGAGAGTCGCCGCAATGGTGCATCGGGTTTCATCTATGTTGCTATTAACTACCGCCTGTAAGTCCCTACTGTCTCTTTGCTACTATTTTCTTTTCAAGGTTGAAGCCAATGCTAACCCCTATCCGCTTTCAGGGGCCTCTTTGGCTTCCCGCCTCGCAAGCCGACCATGCTCGACGTCGGCTCCAACGCCGGCCTCTACGACCAACGCCTCGCCCTGGAGTGGGTCAAGGCCAACATCCGTCGTTTCGGCGGAAACCCCCAAGCCGTAACCGTCATCGGCGAATCCGCCGGTGCTGGCGCCATCGTCACCCAACTCACGGCCTTTGGCGGCATCGACCACACGTCTCCCTTCCAAAAGGCCATCATCCAAAGCCCCTACATCCCGCCCGCCGAGGATGCAGCAGCGTATTCGATCCTGTATGATAAGTTCCTCGCCGCTGGCAGCCTCTCTTCATACGCCGAGGCACGCACGCGTACCTCCGCAGAGATCCAAGCAATCAACGTCGCCATGATCGGCGCCGCGGCATTCTCCTCCACCGTCTTTGGTACGTCCCCCTCATTTCCCCCCCTACACCCAACTAACCCCCCCTCTCCCCCTCCCAGCCCCCAACG
>Ga0247770_1001037_pt1 | contig 24210 bp, 19 predicted proteins | sample UWRJL136409B6_FD_179943 | JGI IMG/M metagenome (GOLD analysis project Ga0247770, IMG submission 179943) | Plant litter microbial communities from Arlington Agricultural Research Station in Wisconsin, United States - UWRJ-L136-409B-6 | ecosystem: Environmental > Terrestrial > Plant litter >... | reverse complement strand
AAAAACCAACCCAAACACACCCCCCCCCCCCCCCCCCTTTTTTTTTCTTCTTTTTTTTACCCCATCTTTATACCTACTGGGCCCAGCTAGGGCGCTCCAAGGCCTTGCAGCCTCTTCCCCGATTCCTGACGGGGATCGTCCACACATGCATGTCTTGAACCTGCCGACGATACAGTTTTGAGGATAGTGTCTGACATCTCATTGGTTCCTGCAGTTCTCCTGGGAGGTCTGATAACAGGAGGCGGCGGCACCACCAGCAGCCGAGTCTCTCCAGCACCGCGGTTAGCATCTCTTTGATCGAAGAGATGGCCAACTTCGGGGGACCGACCATGCTGAAGCGCACCCTCGGCCTGCAGTCGGATAGGTACAGCCAATATATTGGGCCGACCACCGATTTTGAGCCCTCATTGATCAACCTGTCCTCTTTCGACCCGCACGACGAGAGTCTCCTCGCGCGCGGGACGCTCCGGCGGGTCAGTGACAATGAAACCTTTCTCATGCTCCCGGATTCCAACACGCCCGGCTATGAGCATGTCCTGGAGGATCTCGATGCCATTGAGGCTATCGTTGCCCCGCACGGCCGTGCGTTGATCGACCTCTACTTCCGTGTTGTGCATCCCGGCTTTCCCATCATCCAGAAGACGGTCTTTTATGAAAAGTACGACCGGTCCTACCGAGAATTCTCGCCGCCGCTCCTTGCCGCCGTCTACATCTTGGCCATCAACTGGTGGGATCACTCGGAAGAGCTGACCTCTCGTCAGCGGCCCAATGTCCGCGAACTCGAAAGACTCGTGCGGACCACGCTGGCCGACGCTATGTACCGGCCGAAGCTCTCGACCGTACAAGCTGGGTTGCTGCTCTCGCAGCGGCCAGAAGGCGACCAATGGGCGCCGACAGCGCAACTGGTGGCCATCGCGCAGGAGCTCGGGCTGCATCTAGATTGCTCGAACTGGAAGATCCCGCCGTGGGAGAGAGGGTTGAGGAAGCGTTTGGCCTGGGCACTTTACATGCAAGACAAGTGGGGTGCCCTCGTCCACGGCCGTCCGTCGCATATCTTCTCGTCAAACTGGGCGGTGGTGCCACTGGCACCAAACGACTTTCCGGATGTTGAATGGGATGAAGATGACGCCGACGATAGATTGGAGATCGAAAGGGGTCGTACGCTGTTTGTGCAGATGGTCCACCTGTCCCAAATCCTAGCGGAGATCCTCGAGACCTTTTATACGTTACAAGCCACGCAGGCCGTCGCCAATGCCGGGGCACAAGGCACGCAGCTCGTTCTGTCGCTCGCCAAACCGATCCAGCTCAAGCTCAAGGAGTGGCATAGTGGCTTACCTGCGTCCATTCGGATGGATTCGACGTTCCAGAGCACCACAGCAGCGCCAACACGTCTGTCAAGCATTGGATATCTCCACCTGGCGTATTTTGCCGCCGAGATCACGCTTCACCGCCGCATCATTCGATCGATCGACTCAGCGGCAGGTGGAGGGGCAGGGCCTGTCGACCCTTACATCCAGCATATCTGCCGCAGCGCGGCAAAGGCGAGACTGATATCAGCCATGGATTTCGTGAACAGGCTCACGCCATCGCATCTCCGTGCCTTCTGGTACTTCGCATCCAAAACCAACTTTGCGCTCATCGGTACGTTTGGGTCGTTGCTCTGGGCCACTAGCCCTGGTCGTGAGGAGGCGGATTGGTACCGACGAAGACTCGGAGAGTACCGGTGGACACTGTCTGTCAGCTCCAAGCCCGGTGAGGGTAAGGGGTTGACTGAGTTTGCTATGGGCATGCTGGACATCACAACGGGTTTGCTAAAGCAGCTGCCTGAGAAGCCGCTGCTGAGCCGATCCGGAAGCGCCCTCGATATCGATGCCGCGAGGCGTCAGAGCATATTGGCTCTCGGAGGCGGTGGTGGAAGCGCGGGGACGGGCATGATGAGTTCGGCGCCCAGCATGAGCGCCTTGAGCGGGCTGATGAGTGGCGAAGTGAGCGGCATGGCAAGCCCGAGAAGTCCGACTAGCGACAGCAGTGATGAGGTAATGTACGGCAACTTCTCTGCGACAGCGGGGATGGCCGGGCTGGGCGATTAAATTGAGATTCAAACAGTCGATGGGATAGAAGGAGATGCAGTTGATCCTTGTTGGGTTTTCGCGGGCGCAACCGTACCTGCATATAGCTGGGCTGGATTCGCCGCGGAGATGCGCAAGTCGGGGCGGGTAGGGCTATGGCGTGCCCGAGCACGCGATGTGCTACCTGAATGGTTTGTCGGGAACGCAAGGCCAACAGCTGCCCTGTGTGATCGGACCACCTCATTTCACGTGCTTTGCCCATACGTACCATGGGTTGGGATTTACCTACTGGTCAGGACTCGGGTTGGGTTATCTGCTTTGGATTTAGATCGGGCTTGGACGGGTTTATGATTACGACGAATGACTGAATGGTTGGATACCCACTTGTGGTCTATCTGTTCCGGCGGATCTGGTGGACTTTTGTCTTGTACATGTTTTGGCTTACTTATACACTAGATACCTGAGTATAGAATGGCGCTGGCGGATTGAAGGATTATTTTATTATTACTTTTTGGTCTCTGTGTGTTGCATGGGGTTTTTGGAAAGTAAGTAGGGGGGGCTTTGCTGGGGTTCGTGGCTAGGTGGTGCCCATCAAGGTTCTTGAAGATGGTAGGGAGGGTACCTATATCAAAGGAATATAGGAAACCCCTGCCTGTATTTGAAGAGGCCTGAGTGATATGCAATACGTCCGAAGAACGTAAGAGAAGGATCCCAAGATGTCGGAAGGCGTTCCGTGCATTAGCCCTGGAGAACGTCCCTGGTGTATACACCGAGGGAGTGTAACAGGTACCTGAGGAAGACATAAATGCTCTTCAAGCAACCCGCAACGCCTTTGAAGATTGTGGAAAGCATTCTGAGAATGCGATGAGATAAAACTACCAACGTCGGGTGTTCGTAACGGACACCTTCGTCCTGGCCATAGACAAGGACGACCCCCATTGTCTGAAGACGCCTCGAACGAGATCCGACCGAAGGTGGTTCAACTACTACGCGCTGAATTTTCTGGATTTTGGACAGATGGAGTTATATCAACCCATCTCAATCTCTGACCACGCTCAAGTATCGTAACAGAACTCACATTTGAAGCTTCCAGGTGCAATGCAGTTGACAACCTGGGGCGTTTTGCTGAGGGAACGGGGATCAGCCCGAGCCAATCAGTCGCTGATTGCTAGGCGCTGTGGTTCGGCATGGGTTACCAAGTCACGGGGTCGCTGAGTGACCACTGACCAGCGGACATGTCGGTGCCCCTTTCCCGTTGTCAATTCACCTGCCAGGTGATCAAAGGTCAGGTGAGCCCCGCTGACTCCTGGCATCCAACAGAACAGAATTGCTCCGGATACCCCAGCTTGAAACGGAGTTTCTGATGGAGCTGGGCCTCTGGCTCCGCACTGGAATTGCCGGGCATTTCGCATTTTCGACGCGGCGCTTCGGGAGAACAATGTGCAGCATCAACCCGGGAAATCCCTTCCCCAGACAGCCCGCGACAGGATCCACCCAACCAGAGACGGCGGGTTGCTCGGGAGCTCTCCAAGCTTGAGCTCCCCAAAAGCTCCCCTCGACCGGAATTGACATCCCCCTTACAGCGGCTCCTGGACGCAATGCGCGGGAGACGGGAGCACGAAAGGCGATCTGGGGCCGTCCCGCAATTGGATAAAGCACTGATGTCAGCGCACAACGCTCCCCCTGATACGTTGTGCATAGCCGTGTCTCTGCCGATGGCGGCCGATGAGGGGTCCCGTCGAACCCCGTTCATGGGCCTGGCTCGCCGCTCGGGAGGTGCCATTACGCACAAGAACCGGTCGCAAGGGAGATCACGGAACTCGAGGAAGGTCGGGCAAGTCGGGAGACGGGTATAAGTCCCGAGGATGCCCATTCTCATTGTGTTTTGCATCCCCTTTTACAATCCGACTCCACTCCGTCGTTCCTATCGTCTGCCCGCCTTTTCTCCCTTCTCCCGTGTCATTCCGCAAGCGTATGTCGTCCACATTTTCACGATTCAGCGGAAAACCCAACCCCGCTATCCTGTAAGAGCTGGCAAAGAAGAACTCGCCCGGCCGTATAAGTCAAAACTCTGTTCTGGTTCTAGCTCCTAGCACAAAGACCACCGTTCGTCCCAAGTATCACGCAGCAAGGGCCGTTTGTTTTCCCGAGGCTCCTACGTTCATTGACCTCATATCCCTCCACCCCCCCGTTACCCCGGATTTCGCCCACGATGGAAGCCCAGAATGGAAATGGCGACGTCACTCCGCCAATGATGGAGAAAATCAACACCAACATCGTGACCCTCACGCGGTTCCTCACAGAAGAGCAGATCAAGCATAAGGAGGCCACAGGAGATTTCACGTGAGAGCTAATTGGCCCCTCCACTACCGCCCTTGTCTCCTAACAGCCCCCTAGCCTTCTCTGCCATGCGTTGCAGTTTTCGTTCAAGTCGATCGCCTACTATATCCGGCGAGCAACATTGGTGAACCTCACAGGACTGGCCGGATCCTCGAACACAACGGGTGACGAACAAAAGAAGCTCGATGTTATCTCCAACGACTTGTTCATCGAGGCGATGCGCTCGAGCGGCAAGTGTGCACTCCTCGTTTCGGAAGAGGAGGAGAATGTCATCTACTTCAAGGAGGCCAAAAACGCCCGGTATGCCGTGGCGTGCGACCCAATTGATGGTAGCTCCAACCTGGACGCAGGAGTGTCCGTCGGAACCATCTTCGCAATCCACAAGCTGGCCGATGACTCTACAGGCACCCAGGAGGATATTCTGAAACCGGGCTCTGAGCTCGTGGCGGCTGGCTTCACGATGTACGGCGCCTCGGCACAGCTGGTCATCACCATGAAAGGCGGCAGTGTCAATGGCTTCACCCTCGATGGCGGTCTTGGCGAGTTCATCCTTACCCACCCAGATATGCGACTCCCGCGTACGCGCTCTATCTACTCGGTCAACGAAGGAAACTCGATGTACTGGGAGGATAACGTCAAGGACTACTTCAACTCGCTGAAGCAGGCCCCTGAGGGCGGCAAGCCGTATAGCTCACGCTACATCGGAAGCATGGTGGCAGATGCATACCGCACGCTGCTGTACGGAGGCATCTTTGCGTACCCAGCAGACAAGAAGAGCCCCAAGGGGAAACTGCGGATCCTGTACGAGTGCGCACCGATGGCAATGGTGTTTGAAAATGGTAAGCCTATTCCGGTGTTCCCCTTTTTGGATATATACTAACGCCGATATCTTGCAGCTGGAGGGCAGGCTGTTGATAGCAATATGAACAGGATGCTGGAGGTTGTGCCCGAACATATCCACGATAGGGCAGGTATCTTTATGGGCAGCTACGACGAAGTCGAGAAGGTGAAGGCTTTCCACAAGTGAAGACATTATAGTGTGGTTAGTTATACTACTAGGTAACATCAGCAATGTTTTAGCGCATACTGTGGGTTAGATTGAATTGATGGTATTTTAGGCTTTTGGCCTATCATCTTCATCATCTTCATCATCCCACATCTAAGTGAGGGCACGGCGTCCTCGGCTGCGGCACATCACACGAGGTACCGTTTGCCCTGACCGTACGGGACTCACGGCAGCCGGCGCCCGCTGCGTGCCGCGCATCTACTGCGCAAGGACAAGGGCTTTAAGGTTGGGCCCAGGCGGTTACGGCGTTTAAGCCTAGCAGGTGTGATAACAAAGTTCAGCATGGCCTTTATAATTATAGTTAAATCGACGATGTCCGTCGCGGCTGGGGTAAACCCCACCCCAAGCTGCCCGCAGCGGCTCGAGTAAGTTCGGTTTCGGGGTAGCGGAGATGCCCCCACTGCGACGCGGAAGGGATGCCACCCAAAGCATGTGAAGGACAGGAATGGAACCCATGTGGAGAGCGCATCATGGAACCGCCCGGGACAGAGCGAAACACCAGTCTTGTGACCTTTCTTGGGATTCGACTAAACGATCGAAAAGTGACTTGCTAATTGGCCAATGCTTCCAATCAACGGACGATATTAACGGCTATGAACAACACAGTAAGTAGGCTGGATACGGCTTTAGACGTTGCCAAGCGTGAGCGCGGCAATGCACGGGAGAAGCCCGAAAGCAAAGCATGTGAAAGCGACCAGGGTGCTGTGGGGTCCCGAGATGCACCCCGGCTTGCGCTAGGCCCCAAACAGCAATGCCTCGGGTCGGCCACTTTTCTGACATCACCTGGGCTGGGCTGGAGCGCACCCAAAACCGCCGCATCTCCATTCCAGCCACCACGGGCAGAATGGTGCGTGTGGTTTGCATCCGGACAAGCATCTAAAACCACCCACTGCTTATTGTCCGAGGCTGAAATTTTGAAGTCGGGGTTCGTTACATTTTACGGATTACGGATACCAATTTAGCACACGCCACGCGCTGCCAATTGTCGGGTCGTTTATAACCAGTTCATCGCCCGGCCTTTTTCAACTGAGGGGCGAATTCTTTCTGACCACCATCTCATACTACTCTCCTTTCCCACTATCCCTTACCAACCAACAGACAATATGGGTGGTGAGTTTTGTCATAGCTATTCGAAACGGAGCATAACTAACTAGTCTGTTGCAGCTTTGGACAGACTCTCCGCGCTGGGCAACCAGCTCTCCGGCGCTGCCGGTGTCGGTGGCGGCAAGGCCAAGGTCCTGGAGAAGCATGCTGACGATGTGAGTAATCCCCTAATAAAGCCTTCGTTATGTTTACAGGAGACTGACGCGATACTTCCACAGATCGTCGTAACCGCAGCTCTCCGAACGGCCATTACCCGAGGTGGAAAGGGTAGCTTCAAGGATACCGCGGCGGCGGACCTTATAGCGGGCGCCCTCAGGGGAATTATCGAGCGGTCTGGAATCAACCCGGCCTTGATTGAGGATATCTGCGTGGGCACCGTTCTTGCGCCCGGAGGTGGCGCCACCGAGATGCGCGCGGCCAGTCTGGTCGCCGGCATCCCCGACACCGCGGCCGTTCGCACACTCAACCGTCAATGCTCCTCTGGTCTGCAGGCGTGCGTCGACGTTGCGAACCAGATCCGTTCCGGCATGATCGACATTGGCATCGGCGCCGGCGTCGAGAGCATGTCCACCCAGTACGGCCCGGGGGCTGTTACCGAGTTTTCCGACCTTTTGGAGAGCCACCCCGAGGCGGCTAACTGCAAGGTTTCCATGGGTGTTCTATCCGAGGATATGGCCAAGGCTCGCGGTGTAAGCCGCGCCAGCCAGGATGCCTTCGCTGCTGCGTCGTTCCAGAAGGCGGCTAAGGCACAGGCTGCCGGTCTGTTCAAGGAGGAGATCATGCCCCTGAAGGTCAAGTGGGAGGACCCCAAGTCGGGCGAGACCAAGGAGATTGTGGTGGACCGTGACGATGGTGTCCGCCCCGGTGTCACCGCTGAGTCGCTCGGCAAGATTCGCCCGGCATTCGCCAAGGACGGTAGCATCCACGCCGGCAATGCCAGTCAGGTCAGCGACGGTGCCGCAGCTGTGCTTCTGATGAAGCGCTCAACTGCCGAGAAGCTGGGACAGACCATCCTGGGCAAGTACGTGGCGGCGTCTATCGTCGGCGTCGCGCCTTTGCTTATGGGTCTTGGCCCGTGGAAGGCTATCCCCAAGGTGTTTGAGCTCACAGGCTTGACCAAGGAGGATGTCGACATCTTCGAGATCAACGAGGCCTTTGCCAGCCAGTGCTTGTACTGTGCCAACGAGCTGGGTATCCCCCAAGAGAAGATCAACCCCAAGGGCGGCGCTATTGCCTTTGGCCACCCCCTGGGCTGCACCGGTGCCCGCCAGGTGTCGACCCTTCTGTATGAGTTGAAGAGGACAAATCAGAAGATTGGTGTCACCTCCATGTGCATCGGCACAGGTATGGGCATGGCTGCCGTGTGGGTGGCCGAGTAAGGGGACCATGATCTTACGATTGGAGGTGTTTTGTATAGCATTACTTTTATTGACGATGTGATGTACTGTAACTCTAGAATAATTCAATGACGAACGACCAGGAAGGTGTTGGACTTTCATGTTGTGATGCGTGTATTCGTCGTGTAACCCTATTTCAGCATGTACATACCCACGGCCTGCTGTACAACCGTTGTAATTTCCGCCCTCACTTACACGCGGGGGCGGAGAATACATCTATACGAATACCCCGGCCAGAAGATGGGATCTCTTTGCTCAGTGCGAAAGATGCGTTAGAGAATCTTCGGGCCTTACCTGCATTGCAAGAGGCCTTGGTTATTTGGGAATAGACCTGTTGAGACTGTAACGAAACCAATACCATTAGAATCAACAACCTGATTTCGCAATACGCGGCCCTATTTACATAACTAGCGGTCTTATTTCCGTTTTAGCATACGCTCCAGACAAGCTGGGATTAGCCGTTGGGAAGTGCAGGGAGGGCTAGGCCATTACCTCATGAGCCTCGGTACAATTCTCCAACAGTATATTCTGATGCAATCGATGCCTATTCAAATGTAATCAAGGTATCTAACGATGCGGCCAAGGATTGCAACACAGGAGGCTAAACTCCGGACGTCTTGTTGCTCTAGCATAAGTTATGTAAAGAGGTTCTCTCGTTTACACCAATTCACATAGAGCAGAGTAGCAGGTCATTGCCTTAGGACAGAGCCATTGTACCAGCTGTATGCACAATATCAACCCCGGCCATAAACATGCCTCCCCGTAAAACGGCGAGAGGGTATTGGTGAAGGAAAAGTCACCCACCAATCGGCGCTTCTAGAAGACCTACCTTCAAGGCTAAATGGTCGGGTGTAGCAACTGATTCACGCAAGCGATCCTCTTGACGTCGGATGTGGGCGAGTGAGACGCCTAGACTCACATCCGATCCCAACCGTCACAAAGGCCCTGAGCGAAGGGTGGTGGAGTCTAAATGCTGCCGGCAGGCCAATCACAGCCCTTGGAATGACGGCAGCTCCGTCACCGCTCTGGCATGGACCGTGACCCGAGATCGCCTTCGACTTCTGTCGTTCACGAAGCTCCAGGTCTAAACTCTTAACAATACAACCGCTTTTATTTGACCGTTGAGTCACAGAGTCAAACCAATTCTCCTCTCAGACATTTGCACCACTTTGCGGAGCGTGTGGAGACCGGGAGCACCCCAGATTGTGCGAGCCTATCCGCTGCAGGATAGTGAGCTGCTGGTTCCTTGGTTACACGCAGCAAGGATCGTCGATTGGTTGCGTCTGGCTCTCTCGCTGAAGTTCGAAAAGCAGGCTGGCCACTTGCGCGTGCCCGCCAGCACTGTCACCTGTGTGCGCCCGACCGCTCCCGCATTCCTATTACGAACTCGAGTCGGAGAAACAAGCTGCAAGACAATTGGTTTCGCTTGTGAGTCTCGCGCAGGTTGCCGTTGGAGGAGGTGGTAGGCCAACAAGGGAACTCGTCGGTCGCCTTTCGCCCTCTTCCCCACGAACCGGGAAGAGCCTGGCTTGTCTCGGCCACGGCGCGGTTGGCGCAAACGCACACCCGAAGAAGGCAAGACAAAGCCACTTGTTTGGTTAGGGGAATCGTGCCCGGTTTTAGGGAGAAATAAGGTACAAACACGGAAGAATAAGCAAGGCCTGGCTGTGCAATGGCGAGGGAGAAAGACAGCGATGTGTCGGGCACCAGCCAATCAAAGAGACCGACTCTCAACCGCAATGAGAGCAGCGATCAAACCTCGCATCAACAACACCATCGCAAGCACGTTGTCGGCGGCATAGGGAGTCGACTACACGGTAGAGTTCCTTCGTCCAAAGCCCTGCACAAAAGCCATGCCGCGACGTCTACCACGAAATTGAGCCGAAGGCGATCGCTGTCCCCAGACCAAGCGGACGCCGCAAGATCACCTCTTGCGCCTGGCCACCGACGCGCGACCTCAGACCTCAAGCTGACTGAAGACACACCCGCGTCATCGCACATCAGGAAAAACTCGTCGCATACAAGTCTCAAGCGAAACCGGTCACATGTTGATGTGGGGAAGAAGACGAAGTCGTCGACAAACCTGAAGCGCACACTGTCCAACCCAGCAGTCCAGAAACTGCGGTCGGAGGGCGCTTCCAAGGTGCATTTCAACATTGGCGACGATCAGGACGACTTTGATCCGGACGAAGAAGACGGCCAAGACGACGAGTGGGTGGACGCCAGCACGTCTGCGTCCCCTCTCCTGTCGCGCCGCAGCTCCACGGCCACGGGTGCTGAGCCGCATACGGCTGACGGCGGCGCCAGGACGACGACCGGCGACCCGCTAGACCGCACCCAACCTGCGGCATTCAGCGAGACGCAGAGCCTGTCGCAAAGCCCGTTGCAGAGTGGCGGTCGTGCCCTAACGAGCCATAAGCAGCGCACTCTTACCACCCGAATCCTCCAGCGCACGGCGTCCCATGGTGCCCCGCCCAAGATGTCATTAGAAAACGTCTCGGCCTTGACGGGCCCATTGCGACAAAACACACCCGATTCTGGCATTGGTCACGACACTCCAATGCTCTTCGATACACCACGCATAGGGAACCAGACGCGTCCCGGCAGCAGTGGCCAGGAACTTACATCGCGGTTTGTGGGGGGTAGCAGTCAAGAGCCAGGTTCGGGGCTGCCAGTGGATTCTTTTCTGACGGCCATCCCGCATGGCGGTATATCCCGTGCAGCTGTGAACGGCAGGGTGGGAATAAACGGGCCCCGTCGACCAAAGTCCACCGGAAACCTATCACAAGCCCGGGGTCGGAATCATGCGAACGTTCATGGGCTACAAATAGCGGCGGCAGCGGCGGCGGCAGCGGCAGAGGATCCACCGCTGACAGATGAGGAGGATGTAGACGGTGGTGTACTTGCTGTGGAGCCGCGCGCCCGTCGGAACAGAAGCTATATGCCTTCGGACATGAGCAGGACGCAGCAGAAGCTCAACTTGCAACGCGCAAGTTCTAGCCTGGAAACATCACATCCCCATCCTGCGATGGGTATGGGCCTGGGAGGCGTGCCTGTCGCTGCAGGGCCTCTTGTCGGCGGCTCGAGCTACGATCCGCGGGACCCACGACTGTCAAAGTTGCTAGAGAGAACAGGAACGGAATATCTCGTCGTGCGCCGGTACCAAAACCCTGTGGCTAGGTCGTTAACCCGTCTAGTGCAGCTGCCGGGCATGGATAAGATTCGCCCGATTCCGCGAACGGGGACGGGAGGAACGACCAGGCCGAGTACCGCACATTCGAAGAGAGGATCCGAGCTGGGTGGTGGAAGGCCTGGGCCCGGCTTAGTTATGCGCTCACGCTCCCGCGATCGTGAAAACCGAGATCCCAGCGTTGCAACGCTGATAGGTGGCCAGTCAGCGGCCAGACGGCCGATGACGCCTCGCAGCACGTTCGCGTCGTCGAAGCGGATTACCAGCCACAGCGTTAGTTCGAGCATGGATACGGACGACGACCTGAGCAGGATACACGAGAGACAAGGACTGAGCGGGTCGAGTCTGGTCAATGGCGAGGACGATGCCGGCACCCTGGCGCTGCTACGGAATATGTGGGATAAGAATATGGACCTCAGCGCGAGCCAAGAATAGGAGACTGGGCAGGATGGAGCGCAGAGGAACGATTCGAGTCGACGTGCTAAGGAGGAGGAGGAGGAGGAGGATGAAATGCAGCCACCCCTAGATCTGGTATGCGAGAGGCAAAGAGGATTTCCCTGGTACGGGATGGAGAGAAGTTGAGAGAAGTTTGGCACGACCGCTATGAACTTTTCATACTGGTGGCGTTTTCAGGGACGTTGAGCGGCTAGACGAGAATGTCTACTTTGGCTGCTTCTCGTCTATTTTGATATGGCATGTGTTTGAGAGAGAGCCGCGGCGCATCAAGAAACAAGCGCAGTGTAAATGGCCCCAGGGAGTAGACTTTTCTTAATATGCACTGAGAGGGCTTCATAAGATGAGAAAAATAGCGTTCGATTTATATGGTGATGCATTCCTTTCGGCGTTTTGGTCGTCATTATGTAGGAAGAAGGGCTCGCCGAAGCCAAAGAGATCGTCAATATGAAGGTAGGCAATACCATTTTTAATGCTATAGGCTGTGTTGCATTCACAAGCTTCACTTATTGCTCAAAGCTCTGCTCAAATGCAAGCTGAGCTCGGTCTAGCACAGGCAATTCATTACTGTGTTCTTCTTGTGACCCATCGCAATTCACTGCTCGCGTTGATTTTAAAGTGACCGGATCGAAGACAGGTCAGGTTCGGACTACACAGACGCCTCAGGGCTGAAAGAAAACTGACAGCGTCCGTGCGCACTTAAGGTGCTTTCAGCCCCGCCACCGGGTTGGCATCAGCCTGCAGGATCACACCGGATGCGCATTCGCCGCTCCCACTGTAATTTCAGCGAAACCAGAAAGTTGGTCGTTCTCAGTTGCCGTGATCGCGTTCTTTTAACCTTGCGAACTACTTCGACATCCAGTGGTGAAGAGGAAGAAGTCCAGAGGTAAATCTTCTGGCGAGCCTTGTGGGTCAGGAAGTGCTGTTCCCGACAAACCTTCGACGTCACGGCATCAAAACCTGCAACTGCCGATTTCTCCCTTGCTCCCCCTTTGCACTGTACTTTTGTAATACCGGCGGCACCGTCTCTACACATTCAATATGAGCACTCAACTCGAGACAGAGAGGAAGGAGTACGAGTCCCAGGTATGTTGGCGTCGCAGAAATGGCCTCCGGAGTTGGGTGCTGTCTGCGCCAGCGCTAACATCCCATCGCAGCTCGAACTCGTCATCACCTCCCTCAAAGATGACCCCGACAATGCCGAGCTGCTCGGCCTTAAGAGCGAACTCGACCAGATGATTCAGATGATCGAGGAGTCCCTCGCAGAACTGAACCCCCCGAAGAGCGAACCAGCACGACAACAGCAGCAGCAAAAGCAATCACCTCCATCACCCCCGCCCGCCGACCCCCCAAAGTGGTCACGCGAGAACCACCCGGCCTTCAAGAAGGCAGCCCTGCCCGCTCCAGCTCCCGTAGAGGAGGAAGCACCCGTTGCGTACCAGGTCAACGACAACGTTATGGCCAAGTGGCTCTCGGGAGACAAGGGCTTCTACCTGGCACGTATCACATCCGTGACAGGATCATCAACGGCGCCCATCTACACGGTTCGGTTCAAGAGCTATGATACGGTTGAGACATTACGCTCCAAGGATATCCGGCCCGTGGCAGCGCCGAAGCGCAAGGCGGACGGGAGCGTGGTCGGGGCTACTGGGTCGACGGCACCTACGTCAAAAGGACTGTCCCCAGGGAGGTCTGGCGGGGAGAGCAACGGGATAGTGCTCAGTGCGGGGGCTGAGTTGTACCCACAGGCACAGCAAGCGAAGGACAGCAAGCTGGACGATAAGGGGAAGCCCAAGTACAAGAAGATCAAGGCGACGAAGGAGCTCGAGGCGGGAAAGAATAAGTGGCAAGAGTTTAACGCCAAGGGAAAGGGTGGGAAAGCCACCAAGAAGGACAGCATGTTTCGGACACCCGACGGTGTCCACGCGCGAGGTATGTTGACCCCAATTTGCGCAAGTGACGCTGTGCTGACAAGATGAACAGTGGGCTTCACAGGCTCCGGGCAAGCCATGCGCAAAGATCCTACAAGAAGTCGTCATGTGTATCAGCCCAACGAAGAGGAGTGAGAAAGTCTGACTTTGTTTCTTTCTTACACTCCAGATAAATACCCATCGCTCGCTAAGCGGCATCGCCAGCCATTAATATCTGCATACGACGAAACGACACTGGCAGAAAGGTTCTTTTGTCCACAACATATCGATTTCGGCGAACCTGGATGGGTACGGGTATGGGTAAAAGTGGTGGGACAGGCGTTTTCCGAGTCCTTTTTCTCGGTTTGGGACATTTGGTCTACCTCTTCCACACCGTTGCTTGAGTTTCATCGTCCTCCTCCAGTCGAAAGATCGAGGCTAACGTGTTCTTTGCAATGACTACATACCCGAAAATGCATCTCTCTGGAGTTGAATCTAGCGCTTGAGAGGTGTGAGGCGGGGAGCTTTATTTGGCATGCCGGGTGATCTGGATGCAGAGGACTTGGCTAGTCCCTCCAGGGTAAACAACCCAAGTATACCTACATACTATGAATAAGCATATTCCGAATTCTTTTTGATGATGTGGTTGACGATAGCTGTGAGATGTTGATTCGACTCAGTTCGATGTTTTTGTACTGAAGAATGGCTGATTGGGGTGCATCACCTCCCACGTTTCTGGTAAACTTAAGTTACGTTCTTATTGTCAAGCAAGATCATGTGTTCTGACGTAGAATGCTATATCCCATTGTCCAGGGTCTTTCGGGATGCTCAAAATTGCGCCAGTATCAATGGTTCTGATGACTACCAGGGAGATAAATACAGCATCCCACGCTTTGGGTTATACATTAATCTTACATCTTGGATAGGTTCGTACATAGCTCCTATGCAATGAGCTCAAACCTCTCATCACCCCTTGATCTCAAGCCCAATCTTCTTTCCCACGGCCCTCGCAACGTCCATAAACACCTTTGCCCTCTCCGAATCCGGCTCCGCCACCACCGTCGGCCGCCCTCGACTCGCATCCTCCCCAATATTCGGATGTAATGGCACATCCCCCAGGAAATCCATTCCATGCTCTTCACACACGGCCTTCACCTTCTCACTCGTTCCAAACACAGCTGTATCACTCCCACAATTCGGGCAGCAAAACACAGACATGTTCTGCACCAGCCCTAGCAGAGGCACCCCCACCTTGGAAAACATATCTACCCCCTTGACTGCATCCCTCACCGCGAGGGTATGCGGCGTGGTGACTATCACCGCGCCATCAAGGACAATCTGCTGCGTGATCGACAACTGCGTGTCGCCTGTGCCGGGCGGCAGGTCGAGCACGAGGATGTCGAGCCCGCCGTAGGAGGCGGCCCAGTCGACTTCGTGCAGCAGCTGCTGGATTGCTTTGAGGAGCATAGGGCCGCGCCAGATTATAGCGGACTCGGGCGGGACTAGGTACCCGATGGACATGGTTTGGACGCCATACGCTGTCAGGGGGAGGAGCTGATTTTGCGCCGAGAGGTTGGGCTCCGCGGAGAGGTTGAAGAGGGTCGGGATGGAGGGGCCGAAGACGTCAGTGTCGAGGATTCCCGCGCGGAGGCCCAGGCGGGCAAAGGCGAGGGAGAGGTTTGCTGTGGGGGGTTAGTGGGGGGGTGTGTGTGGAAAGGGGTGAGGGGGGGGGGAGATGTACCAGCAACGGTGCTTTTGCCTACGCCGCCTTTGGCGGAGGAGACGGCGATGACTTTGGATACGGCTTTGATGCTGCGCTTCTGTGGGAGGCCGCGCTGGAATCGGGGAATTGAGCCCGTTTTGGGGAGGCCCTGGGTTGCAGGTGTTAGTTTGAGGTGTTGTGAGATGAGCTTGAGAGGAGAGCTCACTAGGGGGTTCTCATGGCAAAAGGCTCTCGATACCTGGAATAGGCGCACAGTGGTGGGCTTCATGATGGGGTTTGAGTGGCCTTACGGGGCATTATATTGTGTTGTTGAACATGTTTTGATTTCACTGGCACTTATTTCCAAGTCTTGTCGATTCGCGGCTCATTGATGAGTTGATGATGGTTTTGGCGCCCCTCAAGGTGAACACCCCTGCAAGGTACCTACACAGTACTTCAGCCCGTTGCAAGCCCACCCCACATCGGTCGGCATCTGCCGCTGCTCACCGCCAAAACTTTCTCAGGTCCCAAGGGACCCAAACCGCTGAAAATTTCCACGTGGGGTCCCTATTGTGAACCGCTACCAACTTTCCACCACTTTGCACACCATGCCGCCAGTGGCAAGGAAGCGCGCAACCAGCCGCTTTGCGGAATGGGAAGAGAGGCCGGTAAAAGGTTAGCCGCAGCATCTAGAAAACCGAGGAGAGAGACGCTAACGCATCTGCAGACTTCGATCCCGAAAATGAAGCCCCCGATGAGGACGAGGGTAGCGACAGTGACGGGTCGGGCGGTGACCGTGCTGGTACGGAGCACTATGTTTCCGTTGGGTATGCCGTCAAAAAATGCCCACTGAAGCCCCCCTTTCCTCCTTTCTAACACGCCGTAGCAAGAGCAAGCTTCGCCAAAAAGACGAAGTCGCCCTCGGGCCTGAGTATCGCGGCGCCAGCGTCAGTCGTACAGCGCTAGAGGATAGCAGCGAAGACAACGACGAAGAAAGCAGCGATGTCTCTGGCGAATCCAGCGAGGAGGAGTTCGACGACCCGGACGCTGCCGACCTCGAAGCCGACTTTATCAGCGATGACGCTGAGATCGACAGTGACGAGGCTCTCGGGGATAGCGACGAGGAAATTCTCAAGAAGTTCAAGTTCTCCTCCAAGACCAAGGAGCCGAAGCCGACCTCGGGGCGCATCAAGAAACGGCCAACGGCCGCCGACTTCATGGAAGAGGGAGAGGAGGAAGAAGATGGCGAGGAGTTATCGGAAGGCGACGATATGGACGACTCCGAGGATGGCTCTGAGTCCCATCGCGATGGTGCGCTACTCTTCCTGGATAACGAGGCTGAAGAGGACGAGGACGACTCTGAGGATGGCGAGGGCGATGACGATGACGATGAAGACGAGGACGACGAAGAAGATGACGAGGAAGAAGAAGATGAGGATGAGGACAAGAGTGAGGCCGAGGACGGTGACGATGAACATGCCGAGCTCAAGAGGATCATGGGTGAGGGACAGAAGAGCATCGTGGACACCATGTCCCAAAAAGCCAAGGAAGATGCTGCTAAGGGCGCCGCGATTCGCGTCCAGCGCCGCGCCTTCGACTCCATTCTCAACCTCCGTATTCGACTCCAAAAGGCACTCGTAGCCACCAACACGTTTAGTATGGTTGAGGATAACCAAGATCCTGATACGGAGCCCTATCAGGCTGCTGAAGAAGCGGCCATCAAGCTCTGGAATACCATTGACAGTGTTCGTCATAGTCTCCTTCCCGAGGGTAAGACGAAGACGGGGATAAAGAGGAAGCGGGAGATTGATTCCGACACCCCCAGCCAAGCTATCTGGGAGAGCATGGAGGTGATCGAGAAATCCGCCATGTCCCATAGACGGAAGGTCCTGGACAAGTGGTCCACGAGAGTACGAAGCGCCACCGCGGCCGTCTCGACAAGACGACTCGTAGACAACGCAAACCAAACTCTGCTCGCGGTCTTGGATGACCAAATGATGAGCACGGACCGGCTAGTCAAGAAGGCTCGCACGCCCCGTTCTTGCGCACCCGCGCAGGCAGCGAAAAAGGTGGAGGAGGACAAGGAGATCTACGATGACGCCGACTTCTACCAGCTCCTTCTCAAAGAGCTCGTTGATCAACGGAGCTTGGATTTGGGGGCAGCTGGCGAATCAGTCCCAACAGTTCGGTGGGCGGCTCTCAAGGAGGCAAAGACAAGAAAGCAGGTGGACAGGAAGGCCAGCAAAGGAAGAAAACTCCGGTTCACAGTACACGAGAAGCTGCAAAACTTCATGGCGCCCGAGGACCGCAGGAAGTGGGAAGAGCACGCTATCGACCGCTTCTTCGGCACACTGTTTGGACAAAAGATGGAGCTGAAGGAGGAGGATGTGTCAGACGAGGAGATGGGTGGTGTCAATGTAGAAGAGGAGGGGTTGAGGCTGTTCCGAAGCTGAATGTAGACCAGCGTTCGAGACAGGTCGCTTATGGATATCTAAACGTAAAGCCAAATATTATTGCTGCTACCGCCTCCGCTCGGGATACAACCCCGCAACCACAGCAGCGCCTGATAAACTCGCAAAACACGCAAGATGGAGCACAAGGTGAAGCATTGGGCCGCCCAACACCCTCCCCTGTTGGCCCACCACCCCGATGCTGTTTTGTATCCTCACACAGGCCCGGTAAATAGGGAAGACATGATAGAAGGCCATCATGGCACTAAAGCCGATTGTCGCGTCGTCGAAGCGTGGCCTGGTCAGAAAGAAAATGCTCTGCACACAAGTCACAAGTAGGAGACTGCCGTAGCTGCGCAGGACGAGCTTGGCCCCGGTTGACGCCCCGGGAAGCTGCATCGAGGGGGCCAGGAGGAAGCTGGCGGCCGCGGGTGCTTCAACTGTCCAGTGCAGGAGAAACGGCGCCCTGATCCAGGCTTGGTTGAGGATGGGAATAGGCATTGTGGTATCGATGAGTAACTGGGAGGGTTGGTCAGTGGTTTGGATAAGCAGTTGGGGTTTTGGTGAGATTACCTACCTAGCTCTGGCTCGGTTTGTGTGCAGCTTAGCTTAGACTGAAATGCGGTAGGGGAGCTCTGGAAGACATGAAGCGGAGGGAGAAGGGAACGAGAGGCAGATTGAAGCGGGTATTGAGCCAAGTTTAAACGGTGAATCATGACCGCTTGCGATTCTACTGTGGAGTGTGTCGAGCGCACAGTGCTCGATCGTCGACAGCGCAATTCAAGGTGTAAGATGTAAGATGGAGATATCGCTTGTGACATTATGGATAGTCGCAACCCTAACCCTTCATTTTGATCGTATTCGCTGGTTATTGAGTTACACAATTTGACCAAACCCCGCTGCTTAGAGCAGAGTTGTCCCCTCTTTTGATGAGAGCGTTCATTAAAAAGCCGAAATACAGTACGCAGGTCCTCTGGAACCATTCATGGAACGCAGCGGCAGTGATCAAGTTGACTTGTAGGGAAACTCGTGGCTTCCACCAGTGCGCCACAGCGACTAGGGGCGCCTATGCAAGGGTCGTAGCTGCCCAACGATGCGGCTCCCCGGCACAGTCGCCGGTCGGTGTGCATCCCCGATTGCGGGGCAGCCAGGGAGGAGGGCTCCCATCTCGGGCCGTGCCATCGAGAACCGGCCGGAGGAAACATCGTCTCGTGACGACAGTTCCATATCTCCCGGCTTGACTCCTGGGAACCGTGATGGCCACCTACCGACGCGCAAGCAAGTCGCAACTTCCTCAATTTGGCGCCAGATCGATGACTCCCAGGGTGGTCCTCAAGCATGAGTGGCCAGGAACCGTACGACCTCGGCCACAGCGAAACTGATCAATCACAGCCCTTTCCCAACGCCCCCAGCCAGTTCTGCAGCAGAGATCTGACCGCTTCCCCCCCCTTTGGAAGATCGGTGACAACCCCGGACTAGGTTCTGGAAAACTTGCCGCCCCTCCCCTCCTCCCCAAGCTCAGCTGTGCTGTGTACTCTGGCTTCTCAGCTCCAGAAACCAGAGCCTCGCATGCTGTCAGCCCGGTCCTCGTTTTTCTTCTGCCTTTTTTTCTGCATCTTTCCACCTCGATTTTCCTCTGGACAGCCGGTAGTTCTCGCTTTCCCGGTTTTCATGCACCTGTCGCCGAAGTTGTGTCATTCCCGGCCAGGGAACGAACACAAAGTCCCTTAGCAAGCTTTGGACTTTTTCCCGCCCCAACCTCAAACCGCGTTACACTGCATCTATGTCGCTCGAGTCTGACGGCAGCGTGTCGCTGCTTCCGGTCAGCGACTATCTCGTTAGCAACGACCACGAGAGTTTCGTGTGGGATCGAGCTGGAGAGGAGACATCTGAGGCATGGATCGGTCCCGTTCGTGAAGTCGGGCTAGACCTGCAGAAGCATAAGGTCTTCCATCACAACAACAAGGAATATACCACACAGCCACTTCCGTTCCAACACGACGACGAGCTGGGAGAGTCTGGCTCTACGATTGTATACCGAGTTCGAGCGCCTCAGGGGTACGCGTACCGCCGACCGTTGGCATTGAAAATCATTGTTTGCAAAGAGAGCACACGACCCCCTGGACCGGATAGTAACGCCCGTCGTCTCGCCCTACAGGAAGTTCGCAATATGGCGGCTATTCGTCACCCACACATCGTGGTCTACGTCGCATCGTTTGAGGACTATTGCCTCCAGACACGTCGAGTCCAGGTCAGGGACCGGCCGCACCATCGACCTCGAGACGTTTATTCCACCAAAAACCATCAAACCATCAAGAAGCATATCTTAGGGATTGCTATGTACCCGCCTGCGCAATGCAATCTCCAGGCATTCATGTATGAGTGTGTCGCGAGTCGGCACCCCAGTCAACGCTCGAATGGCTCCCAGATGAATGGCTCTCAAGGTCAAGCGAGCACCTCCCAAGGGGAAGACGAGTTAGGATCTTGGTGGAAGCTCCCATGGCTGCACACCTATTTCGGCTGTCTTGCACAGGCTGTGGCGTATTTGCATCGGTCGAGCGTGCGCATTCGACACAAAGACATCAAACCGGAGAACGTTGTCATCGACCATTTCGGTCTCCCCCTGCTTACCGACTTCGGTTTATCGAAGCATTTTGAGACCGGCCATCATTCGGACGGCCCAACTGCAAAGACGATGAAGTACGCCGATCCGGAAGCTATGCACGAGACGATGCGGGACGAAAGGTCCGATATTTTCAGCCTTGGCTGTGTTTACCTCGAGATGGCTACAGTGATCATCGGCCGTACACCACGATTTGCGGAGGTCCATCTCAGCGGTGGCACGACCGCTCTCGACCATCCCGCCGCCGATTTCAAGTACTCCGAGGCACTCGATGGCCTCGAGGCCTACCTCACCAAGCTGGCGCACATCGCAGAGGAGGAGATAGGAAGCACCACTAAGGCTGAGAAGCAGGCTTCCATGCGGGCCGTTGTGCAGATTCTCCCAGTTATTGGACAGATGATGCATCCAGATTTCAACCGAAGGCCTTATGCTCAAGATCTCTACCCGTCCTTTCGTCACCTGTACGATGTGCCGGGTGTCCCAGGCCCATGCGCAACTTGCGAAGAGGAGCGGCAGACTGGGAGATTTACACCAAAGGGGAGCCAGAGAAGCGGACGAGGGAGCCCGACGATGCTGAGGAGGGAGACTATGAACTCATTGCTTACAAGGAGAGAATCAGTGCTGGTGGCGCAGTCGCAGATCACGCAGTCGAAGGTGACACACTCGCCAACAGAGGCCAGAGGTACAATGTAAAGGAAAAAGACTTCGGATGCTGTCATTATTTTTACTAGGTCCAATATTTGCATGGCTGGGCGTGTGGCTGAGAGGAGCCGAACCAACATTTTCATCATGGGTCCTGTTGCTGCATACGGATATACAAAAACAGAGGTCATAGCGGCGTTAGGAGGACATAGAGGATTTAAGCATAAGCCAACGACGGGGTGTATTTACTACAGGCTCAAGAGGTATTCGTGACACGGAACACGATAAAGTTCGAATTTCCATCATCACAGCTTACGGAGTAGGGCACGGAGATTGGGTCATTGTAAACTATGCATTACAGGGTCGATAGGAATCATGAAGTTCAAGCCCTGTCAGGGACTCAGCAGCTGAAGCAGGTTAACACCCAGAAAAGGGGCGAAAACAAACAGCTCACTCAAGTTCCCCAATCCGAGTGCAATCTAACCACAAATTTCACTTCAACATACAATGTTCCTCACAAGTTTTAGGACAATGCTTCCGTGGCTAGGTCATCTTCGAGACCTGTTTGACGTGTATTCATCCTTACGGTTTCTTGACGAATGCTGAGGTTGGCTTGGCGCTTGGGCTGAATGCTCCCGAGTTCCCATGCCTCCAACATCCCATCTGTCGTCGTTGGCTTGCTCTTGTTATGGATTACGGGGACTCAGGAGGGGACGGCACCTAGTGAAGGGTGGGACCTAGTGACTTTGCAGGGGTATAAAGTACAGCTCCCCGCCACCTGGTCCAAGCTCCATCGTCTCCTTGCCTTGCTTCGATCGTTCGCAACAGCATCGTCACACTCCCACAACCTCAATTGGCAACAAAAACAAGCAGACCATCCGACACGCCACCATGGCAACCAGCGACAATGGCGACGGCGCGGTGTACGAGCCCGCGAAATTCTACTCACACGACCAAATCGTGGAGGAGCAGAAGAACAACCGCGACATGATGGCCGCCATCGTCGCACAGCTCCCACCCTTTCCTTTCTACTTGCAGGTGCTTGGCAGCAGTGACGAGACTGTTCGACGTGGTATTCTCGAAATCCTTGAGACCAGTTCCAAAGATGCCCGGAGGCCGCTCTCGCAGGACGAAGCACGCCAACTCGCGAATCTCAACATGGACGCAATCAAAACTGTGAGCACTCCCCTCTACCAGTTGAACCCAGGTGCTGACGAGTAACTTCCATAGCTGAACCTTCAAAGCCCCCTGTCTACCATAACCGCTCTTTATTTCGAGCGCCGCGGGCGTAAATCTGGTCGCTTTCCGTTCGGCTTGCTGTCCAAGATCAACAAGGAAAGGTTCGGCTTTCGCTCCTTTTCGATTTCTGGGCGACCTGTGGCGATTGCTTGGAATCTCGCGCGATTTGGAGCCTATCTCTTAGCAGCCAAGATACTTTGGACTCCCATAATTGGTGTTTGCGCCACTGTTAAGTTTTCGAATGCCATCTCAAAGGATCCGGTGATGAAACCCTTCCTAGCGGACATAGCGAGGACACGAGAGGAGCTCCGGAAAGCCCAGGTGGCGCAACGAGCGCAACAAGTGCAAGCTGCGCAGCAAAGACTCGGGCGAGCAACGCCTCCGCCTCCACCTCCGCCACAAACACCCAGCCCGGTCGCTTCTTGGCCTGCTCCCCCGGAACAGGCGGCACCTTACCAGGAGCCATATCGAGAACAAGAACGCAGGCCCGACGACGGCCTCTCACTTTTTGACGAGCAGCCAGACGAGCCCACCGGGCCGCAGCCCTCATCTTCGTCCAGCCGATCGGGTGGCTCAGCTTGGGACAGGCTCCGAAAAGGGACCACGGCAGCAAAGGGCCCGGGTTCCGCAGATAGTGATCAGGCACCCATGCAAGGCTGGGCGGAGCGCCGTCGGCGTGCTCAACAGGCGGGTACCGACTCTTACGCCTACTCTGAGAACGACGATGACCAGGCCGCTGCGAGAGACAAAGCCCAGAGGGATTTCGACGCGATGCTGGAGCGGGAACGGCGGAGCGGCTCAGGCTCGTAGCGTCTGTCTCAACAGCCCGGATGATCCAACATGTACCATCACGCAGACTGCATGTATCAAACAGGGGGCTTGATGGTATTCAAGCGGCGTTTTATTTGTGCAAAATGATATCACTTGGTTCGCAACTGCCTACGGAGGCTTCAACTGGAAGGAATGCTCTCGCTGATCTGTGTGAAGCGGCGTTAGACAAGTTCTTCCACTGCGTATGATGAAACAGTAAGGCCTGGCTTACATTCTAGTAGGTAATACTGGTGAGGTCTTTGACATGAAGCTTCGTATCATGTCACAAAGACAGCAACATGCCTCACCTCCATCGCCGCCCCGGCCCCCCCGAGCGTCTTCGCCGTCGGCGTCTTCCCGCCAGCGACTGCATCGGGAAACGCCCCTCCCACCGCAACATTCAGCAGCAAGAACTTCGGACTCCTCGCCAGCGTCGCCCACGCCGTCGCATTCCCCACCGTCGCCCCCGTGAGGCTCCACGTCTGCCGCTCATCCACAAACCACACCAGCTTCTCCGCCTTCCAGTCGTCCCGCCCCGTCCCACCCCGGCTCCGATCAATCTCCACCGCCACCACATGCCACACCCCGCGGCTCATCGCCGCCGTGCTCCCTAGCCCGTTCATCTCCTTGCACGGCCCCCCGCTCCCAACTCCGCAGTGCACCGTATGCCACACCGTCGCCGCCCCGTTCACAGATTCCATCACATCCACCTCCCCCGGCCCCGGCCAGGACTGGTAATTCCCGCGGAAAGCCGCCCCAAGCGACCAGAACGCAGGCCAGATACCCATCTGCTCGGCTGCCGGCCCTGAGGGAAGACGAATCCCTGCTTCGATGCGCAGGCGCTGCCCCGCGCCGCACGAGAAGTCATGCGTTTTGGTGGTCTCAATGCGCGCGGAGGTCCAGGTGCTGTTTTTGTTTTTGCCTTTGGTGGTGTTGGTGGTCGGGGCGAGGGGAATGATGCGCAGGGTTCCGGAGGGGGTGATGCCGATGTTGGAGGGAGAGGAGGTGTAGGTTTGGATTTCGTTGGTGCCCCAGTGTGCTGGGCCCGAGGGGTAGGAGGTGCCGATATCGAGGGTCCATTTTTGGGGGGAGGGGAGGGATCCGGGGGCCAGAAGGGAGAAGTCGTCGTGGAAGAGGGTTTTGGTGAATGGTGAGGGGGGTTTGATGGTGGGTTGGTTTTGGGGATGGATCTGGGGATAGGGGTAAGGGGTGGCG
>Ga0247770_1001036_pt1 | contig 24223 bp, 27 predicted proteins | sample UWRJL136409B6_FD_179943 | JGI IMG/M metagenome (GOLD analysis project Ga0247770, IMG submission 179943) | Plant litter microbial communities from Arlington Agricultural Research Station in Wisconsin, United States - UWRJ-L136-409B-6 | ecosystem: Environmental > Terrestrial > Plant litter >... | reverse complement strand
GAACCACCACACACGGTCTATCTTCCCAAACGAAGTACTGCAGACAAGTACGTCTGGACCATCAAACAATTCCCTGGCCCCATCTACCGCAAGAGGTGATTGATACAATCTGCAAATTACTCTGTCGGCATTGCAATGGAGGGGATCTTGGCCAACCTTTGGACTACGTTGGCAGAAGGCGACATCAAGCTATGCGAAATCTCTGCTTGGTGAACAAAAAGATTAGCAAAGAGGCACAACGAATACTCCACCACGTCTTCGACTGTCAAGCATTCTTGTTGTCAAAGCTCGCCCGCACCATTCTCGCACGACCAGATCTAGCCAGCTGTGTTTCCGCTATGCAGATGAATGCCAATCGTTACGTCGGCAACACTTACTACGCCAACAGCGAGGAACCCAGTGTTCTCTTATCGCACCTCCGTGAACCAAGGGGTGGTATCACCACATGCTTCGAGGACTTCAGAATGCCGACCAGACCCTCGTATTTCTTCATACCCGTGCCCGAACCCGATGAGGACGAAGAACACAGTGTGGAACGATTGCAGGCATCATGGCCATTGGGACGGAAGGTACATGCAACCATGCCTCCCTCTTCTAACCTCTTCTCGAATCTTCACCTAATGTGACCAGAACGTGTACTCGAAGCTGATTGATACCGTCTAGGGTATTGCTTGGGCACCTGCGGCCTTCTATACTGTTCTCCTCAAGGTAAAAAATCATCAAACACTCACTCTCTTCCACACCTGGCCGCTTGATGTCTTCAACATCCTACCTCCCTTCACTCCGGAACCTTCACTACAGCTCCGGGAACTCCCGGTGGATGAGCGCCAAACTTGATTCACTTGCCAAAGTGGCCCGAAATCTCACCACGATCAACCTTATGTGTTTGGATCCCAACAAACTTCCTCACATTCATAGAGATATGATACCTCATTTTCTCAGGCGCTATCTCGCCCCCGAGTTCTTCACCCACACCCTCAACGCATGTAACTCCCTCAACCACTTCGCACTGAGTTGTCCGAGAACCACACACGAGCTAGTGTGTGGCAAGTTCGTCATCTCCAACCTCGTCCGCAGTGGCATTGCCTTACGCCTCCAATCCCTTGTCCTGAATACCATTGGAAGACTAAAGGACCACACCGAGGCCATGGGGGCTTGACTCTCGCGTCTTTTATGCGGATACGTGGGGTTGGTGAAGGGGGAGAAAAACGACCTTCTAGACCTGGGCCTGGTGGGATGGGATTGTGTTATACACTCACGGTGCTAAATTTCATGTTGTTGGTAGGTTCCTACACTACATAGAAGCACAAATGAGGTGATTACCTATGATAGGTACTTGAGGTACCTTATCTACTTATGTAGTTATCATTGCAGGCCTGTAGCTCGGGCCACACTAGCTTCAAAACTCATGTCTGCTTCCCGAACGTCTTATAGATAGCTGATATCCGGCGTCCATCTCTGTCGTGTAGGTGGACGGTGTGTTGCTCTTATCTGCGTTCTTCTCTTAGTTGTGTTGTGTAGAGGGGGGTAGTGTACTGTCGGTGATAGGTCTGGATTTTACGTGGAATTCGCGCAAATTCGCACGCCAACAAACCCAACCAAAATCAGGATCGAATTTGTTTCTGATGTCATAAGTGGTCAAGCGGAACAGAAAAGACGCGAAAGAGTCGCCGGCTTGGACGAGCGCATGGCAACTAAGTTCGAGCCCAAAGTTCCTTGCCTGTCAATCAATTTCCCGAGCAACGAAGGTCCTCCCTCCCCTGGACATGTGATATCTATGGGACGAAGCGTTTGTGGGGCCTAGAATACCCCGCAGGCGCGGCCCCGCTTCCCACCCACCATAGCCACTGCGCGCGGGGCTGGAACTCCTCCTCCCCGCAAGCAACAACTTGAACAATCAAGAACCGGCAGTACAACCTCTTTTCCTCACTGCTTTTCCTCTGGCTCTACACAGAGTGGCTTTTCCAACGTGCGAACACACCGATCATTTGAGCGCGGTGACTGGAATGACTAACCCTGAAAGCCCAAAGTTCCCAGCGGTTGCGTACGCATCGTCCTCGAAGTTCTTCGGCTTCGCGGATGTCTCGCTGTAGGGATCTAGCCACTGATCAGACAACTGCAACCGAACGAAAATCCTTGCTAGGAGCATCGGCAGGATCTGTGTCTTATTTAATGGGCTTCTAGAGCCCTCCGACTTTCCCAAACCTCGTCAAACTGTCCTCCCGGAAGGTAAATTCACTGTCCCGCAACCCTGGTAGCCACCACCAATCATCGCCAACTAGGTACCTACAGTGAAAGTCTGCACCATGGCTTCTACACAACAAGATCATATCGTCCTCCTCGTTGACACCCCCTTCTTCGAAAACCTACCCGCTTGGGTCACCGATAACTTCACCGTCACCCCCGGAGGCTACCACGATGGCCAACCATCTCGCAACAGGCTGGTGATCTTCGCTGATGGCAGCTACCTCGAGTTCTTCAACTGGTACGACACGCCACCGTCGCTGGACGACGAGAACCTACCCATGAGATTCTGGGGCCCTAAACCCCCTGGGCTGATTGACTTCGCCATCACCGACACAACCCACTCAGCCGAGGAATCAGTCAGGGCGGTCAACAAACGATTGTCCGAGGGGCCCGAGAAAGACGCCGATCTTGGGATCAAATTCGGCACGCCGATCGCGGAATTACGCAAGACAGCGGACGGCGTAGAGATCAAGTGGGAGGTTACACAGCCAGAGTTCTCCAACGGCAGCAAGACACCCGGTCCAGAGCTTTTCGCCAACGGCAGAATCGACGTCCCATTCTTCTGTCATGACGTCACCCCGCGAACCGACAGGGTGGTCCCATATCAAGACGAGGAGAAGACAGCACATCCTTGCGGCGCCATTGGCATCGCGGCCTGTGAGATTCTCGTGCCCAAAAACCTGCACGCCGAATATGTCCGCGTCTATTCTAAGATTCTGGGCTCCGAGCTCGAGTCTGAAGCCGGGCAAAACTCTCATACCCTCGACATTGGGGTACCCAAGGGATCGGCGCGTTCCACGGTGGTAGTGCGTGCTGCCGAGACTGAACACGACATCAATCGCATGCAAGAGAGGGGGATTAGCTTCTCTGATCTTGTCATAGCCGTCAAGGCTGATGGCCCTGGTGGCGAGACGAGGCGCCAGTTGGGTCCCACAGGCATTGAGTCCACAATTTGGCTGGAAACGTCAAACGGGGAGTAGTGAAATGCCGGTGAGTATTCGCGTAGGTAATTTACTCTATAATTTATTTGCTGTAGATTTCAGATAGCTCCCAGTATAGAGGAGACCGATACGCGCGAGTGCGGTGGGTTATTATTTAGCCAGATTTTCTGAAACGAAGTAGTAGCTACCACGAACTAGCCCCCAATTCATGTTTCCTCAAACCCAGTGACCTTTTCGCAACGCCATACTTTACAGATAGAGAGCCGTGTCCTCTTAGGTCGCCCAAAGCCTCGCTCCCTCTTCTTCCAGCGCCGTGTCGTCAGCCGCGTCTAGCATCGCCTCGGCCTCAGTGTCCTCTTCGATAGCATCCTCGGCTGTCTCGTCCTCGGTCGCTTCCTCGGTATTGGCTGGACTGGGGGGAGCTTGTCTGGTGACATCGTCCAGGTTGGAACAAATGGGGCCCTGATAGCACAGGCCACTTGGAAATCGATCACACTCCCCTCGCCCAGGAATGGCGCAACCTCAATATTCATCAAGTACATGTTCCACAGCGGGCAGTCCATAGACGCCCGAGACTACGCCGACACCTTTATAATCACCATCCGGACTGATACCGGCGCCCCCTTCAAGCGGTTTTCGCAAAACGTTTACTGACTCGGTCCTGGCTCCTTCAACGGGGAGTCTACAAGACAGACAGGCTGGTTCACCAAGGAACTGCATCCTCCCGAAGGGTCCGATGTGTCGTATATCCGTTTTGACGCCTCAGTCTCCAACGTTCGGGATAACTATGGTGACTCATTCCTCAACATTCGCAAAGTTAGTTTCTGCGAGAAGTGCGCGAGCTGCGCCGAATGCCCCTCGCTCGCCAAGTGCCAGGAAACATGCATCACACCCAGAGAAAACACATGCGTGTTCTACCAAACCTGCGAGGGAGCAGTAACTACCTCCTGGCTCAAGCGGAGACTACCTGCTGGAACCTTCGCGATTTTTTAGGTCAACCAACCATGAGTTCTCAGCGGAGGCCAAGGCAGTTGTAGGCAGTGCAGAACTGTGCTCCCAGACCGCCATCGCCGCCCAGCTAAGCTGCGACACGGTCTGTGCTAATATTGAGATAACAGCGCCGAGGACATTAGGGACCTGCTTTGTGACCTCTGGATTCTGCACGCTCAGGGGAATTGAGGCGGCGTTTATCTTCAGCCTGCTTAGTCCTGACCAGCGTCGTGAGCTTGAGGTTGGTTCTGATGAAGCGTGCAAGGATGGTCTTCTTACAACGATTGCGGCTGATCGCGGTGCCGAGGGGGTCAGTGCAAGTGATGCGTGGGCGCTGTACGCGGCGGAGGTCGGCTTTGAGAATGACCCCTTTAATACATAAATGGAGATGGTGGTAGATTGGGTGCCCTGTGCGAGTTGACTTGTTGTATAGTATGTTGTTGATTCCGCGGCAGAGCGCAAAATACAAGCCGCCCGTTCATAGTCAATGACCTCACTTTTCCAACGGCCATCTCTCCGTTGTCTCTGTCAGTCAGTTAATGTTGCCACCAATCAACTTCGTGGTACTGACGTACGATCATATACGACCCCTGAGCTGCATTGGCATACCGTCAATCCTGTTCCGCTCCTGGGGACCGGCAAAAGAAACTGACATGAAATTGGGAGCCAAGCAGTGGCAAAACATTAGGCCGCAAAGAAGCAAAAATGACAGAGACGGGATTCGAACCCGCGCCCCTTTCGAGACCAGGAAGTATTCTGTTGAATGCTAATTCAGGTTGGTCCTGAACCTGGCGCCTTAACCGCTTGGCTACTCTGCCGGATGCTATGGTTGAGTTGTGGGGTTTTATTTCGCCTGATGGCGTGCCGTACCCCTGGAGGAGGAGTCAAAATGGATGTGTATCCATCTGGGCGGGGTTGTGCGATAGGAGGGTCCTTGCATGGTTTAGTCACGGTGGAGAATGACACACAAAAAGGGGCCCCGCTTACAAAAACGTTTGCATCCACCTGGGACATGTTTCCCCTAGCAAAAAGGAAGCACCTGTTGTGTCCAGGAGCTGTTGATGGGGTTTCGCCGGGGATTAAACCCGGGACCTCTCGCATATTGACTCAGGGAGTTACCCTAAGCGAGAATCATACCGCTAGACCACAAAACCGAGTTGTTTTGATGTTGGTGGAGCGCTTGGGTTTGGTTTGTTAGTCCGGAATGCTGGATAGGGATGGCGGTTGCGAGAAGTGAGAAGGGGGTCAACCCGTGGGGTGATAGTGCGTTCTCGAAGGGGCTTTCTCCTGTAGGAATGATGAAGAACTGGGCTATGTGTCAGCTGTGATGGCCTTGCAGCTGGAGCACCGTGCGTTGCATCGGGGGCGGAAAGGCGGGGTAATTGCGGTAGATCCCGCGTCAATAGTGCAACTGCGTCATGCATGGAAGATTGCAGTCCGACAGGTCGCAGGGCGGTGGCTTGCAGAAGGCACCTTCGAGTGCAGACACGGGCAGCCCCACCGACGCCGCACCGGCGCGGTGTCAAGCGGGGTTTCTTCTACACCCCGGTGCTGGGAATAAGAGTCCTGCACATCCGCCCCAGCTTTCCCAGAACCCAACCGTCTGCACACCTCCTTATTCCAAGACTCGGGGCAATCCTTCAAGTTGGCCTATTAATTCTCTAGGTCTAAGTTCATGATGGCCTGTCTTTTACTCAAGTTCAGTCTCGCTCTGGTTTATTTCGCAAGGCATTCCCTCGGATCACCTCTCACCATCCGGGGTGACAGTCACCCTGGCCATGGTCATTGCCCCCCTTTCAACAATGGCACATTCAACATCCACCAGTGGCAACTCTACCCAGACATGGCCCAATTCGACACCAAAGCCTGCCTCCTTTACATCAGGTTTGCTGCCTCCCCCTTTCTCTTCCATCTAACCCCTTTTCCAACCCCTATTTCACCCCCTTCCCCAACCCCCCTCTGACCCTCGCTAGCTCCCTCTTCAACGGCACCATAGTAACCTACTCCCCCTACACGGCCACCACCCTCTCCATAGCCTCCTTCCCCGGCATCTCCGACGTGTTCGACTCCCACGCCTCAGGCCTGCACCTCTCCCCACACACCGGAATCCTCTCCCTCGTCATCGACGCCCAACCCGCCTTCCTTACTGGTGGCGCCAACGCCACAGGCGACTACTGGCTCGTCAAATACTCTACCCTTTCCCACCGCGAACTCTGGCGCGCGAACCTCACCTCCGTAACGGACGCAAAATGGGCTGGCTTTCAGGACGTGACGGTCGATAAGAGAGGGAATTCGTATGTGGTTGGGACGTATCCTAGTAGTATTCTGAGGGTGGATAAGACGGGGAGGGAGATCGTCCCGTGGCTGCCGCCGAAGACTACGAATACGACTGTTCATGGGTTCACAGGGGTGGTGTCGCTGGGGGAGACGATGTTGGTGATTGATTCGAATGGGGTGCCGGAGGAACTGAGTGAGGGGGATAGTTTGCTTTGGAGGTTTGATATGCGTGATGAGGTTGCGAGGCCGAGGTTGGTGAAGGTGAGGCCGGAGGGGACGAAGCTGGGGGTGCCGGATGCGATTTACTTGCCGGGGAAGTATGGAGGGCGGGTGATGCTTGCGGCGCTGAATTATGTGGGGGTTTCGGTGTTGAGATCCGGGGATGGATGGGAGTCGGCGGAGCTGCTGGGGACGGTGGTGTCGGATTTTCCGGCGTTTTTCCAGAGGATTATTCCGTCAACGGTTCAGATTGGGGAGAGTTTGTTCATGGTGGGCCAGAGATTCCCGGGGGAGATTGTGCCTGGGACGAAGGGGGGGAATCAGAGTGACTTTCCGTTCTTTGATATCACGGCGCAGGTGGAGGCTTTGTTGGTTTGAACGAGGGGCTAAGTGCTGGGTATAGGTAATAATATTTGTATCTCGGATATGCCAGTGGTATAGGAAACTTAGGCATAGGCCGACGAATTAGTGACTAAGAGAATGTGAAGCATGATATGAAACCCGGATGGTTGGTCCAACTTCATGTATGAAGATATGCAACTGAACTCGACCGTCTCCGTCGCCCCCTCAACATACCATGCAGGCCCGAAGACGGGACCCAGGCCGAGTAAAGTAGAACGATGCAAGCAAAGATCGGCGCCCAAACCACACAGATACCGATGGTAATCTGCACTCCCAGACTAAGACTGCTGATAGCCAGACGCCATGTTCCAACTCCAACCAGTGCAAGGACGGCAACCGCCCCAAAAAAGAAAGCCAAGCGGTTGGACTGGATCTTGAGCACCGCCAACTTTCTCAGGCCTTTGGACTTTTGGCTCGTGATAAGTTGGAAGGTGTGTCGCGATTGTTTACCGAACTCCTTCCGGTAGACAACCAGATATGTCAGTACCATGACAGCAACAGAGGTAATTACCCACGCCCTCCAGGTGAGTTGCTCTGTGAACTCCTAGTGTCGGTCAGCTTGCAGCTTCGCATGGCTTGCGGTGTACCGTTGTCATGTGCTTGACGTACTGTGACATTCATCCCAAAGACGGTGGCTACCAGACTCAGCGGAATGAAAAAAAACGCGAGTTGTGTGAGTTTTGAAACCCCCTCGGCTTGCTGGATTGCCTTGTGACTTTCGACGATACTCATGGCTGACATGAGGGACTGGAATACGTTGTCGATTCTGAGTCGCCCCTCACGCAGCTCACCTTCCAGTGATGCCAATTCTTGATTTACTGCTTTTTGATATCGGTCATTGGTGAGATACGTTCGCATCAGCCGCAGGGCTCTCTCCTGGTGGAATATCATGTTGCGCCATCGTCCCAACCAGTCTCTCCACATTCCAACCGAGTCCCGCAGTTTGTTGTCGTCGTGGAGTGAGAGTTCGATCTGATCCAAGGACTTACTCATTACACCCATCACTTGCGCAATATCGTCATGCACGACCCTCGAAATGAGTGCCTTGATCAAATACGGCGTGTTGTGCCCTTCAGGAGGCTTCGAACCGCGCAGGCCGTCAGCGTTCTTGAGAATGGCATCTGCAAATCTCTTGATCGGCCTGACATCTTCGAGGAAGCATTCCCGATATCTGGATTCCATGCTATCTTTTTCTTCCGTTGTGCCGTACGAGATTTCGAAGACTCGGTGGTAGCGAATCGGGTCGACGAGGAGATATCCTGGATTTGTTTGTTAGATGGTCAAACCTGACAAACACTTCAGGTTTGCCTGGGTGAGAGCGCCCTACCTGTCCACACGCCCTGGCTGCTGGGCGTCGTGTGGAAAAACGAAATGCATTCGTGGGCCGCGTGGAATATCCCTTCACGGGATCCTAGTGTACCCCGGAATAGGAAGTCGTAGCCTCGATTCGGGTGGTCTGGCCATGGATAGTGTCTGCGATGGTTTTGTGCCAGATCGCAGGGATCCCAACCCTTGTATGTCTCGACGTTCCAGAATTTATTTCCTCGAATTCGCTCCTCGTCATCGTGTGTATGTGGCTCTTGTCTCACGAGCCGTGGCCAGTGGACCGAGAAGATGTCGTCACGTCCCATGCTCACGGGCATTGGTAGGTCATCTCGGCCTCGGAGGTGTTTCCTGAGGAGACTTGGCGGAGCCACGCCGGCGAGTGCCGGTACATCGGGATCTCCAATTTCCACAATAAATATTCGGGCGGTGATGTTCGCATCGGGATCCGTCAAAGGAGGAAACTCGGACATCTTTTCCTGCGAAGAAATAAAACAGCTCTCATCGGTGAAGTCGACAGTGAGATACCGGTTTGGGAACGGGAGCGACTCGGAGAGATCCTTTGGGTTTGAAGGCGAGAGATTTTGGTGCTTCGAGACAGCGGGAAGCAGGTCGATGGGGGCAGGCTCGAGACCCATATTGGGCAGGGTATCTGTACATGGTAATGACCACTAATTGTGGCCGGGACAATACTTTTGTTTGGGGGAACGTTTCCCCATTTCGCGGTTTTGGGAGCAGGCTGCTTTTATTATACCTACTCCAATGCGGCGGCCATGCAAAAAAAAGGTCCAGCCCAATCCCCAGTCGAACCAATAGAACTCTCAAGCTTCCAGCTAATTGCAGCCAACGGGGTCGCACAGCAGTTGTGGTCATTGCGCTTGGACCGTGAGGGGCGCGCCAAGCCACAAACCGGAAATGACGGACTGCTAGATTAGGCGGCGTGCATACTGTGGGTGTAGGTAGCTAGATTCATGATTTGGAGGTGGTGGTACTGTACCACCGGTACAATTCCAGGTTCTTTGATAAGGCTCGGATAGAGAGCATCGAGGCTTGACATTCTTAAGGTGAACGAGGCCTCAACTCCACGGCCCGGCATTGGAAATTCTAAGAGCTAAGTAGGTACCTATGGTTGCTAGCCAAGCAATTCCGTCCACTCCGGCTTATGTGTTCCTGTCGAGTCGTAAGAACTGATGTAGATGGGAAAAAATGACAACTGTGAAAATGACATTGCCCAAGGAAGTTCGAACTCGATGTACAGTCTTCGAAGCCTCAATGCTCAAAGGTTCGAGCCATTGGTGCTCGTGCCAGAAGAAAAGTGACCAGTACAGAGCTGGGCAGACGCACAGAACAGACAAGAACAGAACTGCGTAGCCGATAAACCCAAGAGACCTATCCACGACGTAATACATCACTGTATGTGTTTCGAACAACGTTAACTGAACAGGGTCTTCGCTTGCCCAGTTACAACCTGAACAATGTGACTTGCGATTGATGCGCCAAGCCAAATCCACGCTAGGATGTATACCAATGGGACAAGCATCTCCCTCTTCCACCTTTTCTTCCTCAGCATCTCTCCTGGTAGGGCGAATAACCCAAGTAGCACAGCTGACGAAACACCCAAAAACGCAAAAACAGACATCGAAAAATCAGACATTTTGACAAACCATCTGAGACCATCAGCCGATCCTGCTGCGTCTTGCGTGGCTGGAAACCAAGGGCTGGCGGTGACCAAATACGCTGAGTATCCGAAAATGGGGAAGTGTAGGGCGAGAAAAAGTCCGATCCAATGTTGCGAGTGTTTTTCCAGATCTGCTTGAAGATGCTGAACGATGCGGACTGTGGAAGTCATCTTAGGTTCGTCCATCTCGCGGAGGTGAAGTAACACAAGCAGCCCCTGGACCGATGCCCAGCCGGCAATCATGAAGACGCCGGCTGTTGCGCACCAGCTAATTCCGGATATGGACATAAGCTTGATGAACATAAATATCTCGGTAACTGCAGAGTGAATATGTCGATGCGCAACTCTTGGTGAGCAAGCGTGTTCGAACCGAAGGCTTCGCGCAAAATCCGCGATTTCTCCGTCTGTGGTGAGAACACCGGAAAAGTGTTGGACCGCCCCAATGGACGGCTTGCCTCGAGCCTGGATGGTGTTTCTGAGTCTGGACTGTCTGGCGCTTGCTCAATCTGTCTGGCCTCCGCAATTTCTGCATCCAGGAATCTCCCATCGATGAGCTTCTCAAGAAGGCCTCCGCTGGAACCCATCGCGCCGCGCAGAAACAATAGTCCGCTTGCCGTCTCTTGTAAGCGCGCGACGATTGCGAATCTTGATTCGTGTCGTGATTTCCAGGCTGCTTCGCCGAGATATCGAAGAATTATGAGGGCCTCGGTGAGTGATGCAATCGGGTTGCAGCGCCAGAGCCCGCCGCCGACGCCGTGGAAAAGCAGGCTGCTGTGGGGTTGGGTCATTTGGTAGAGCTGAAGTGTCAGAAACATGCCAATGCCATTTTCGGTCTTGAATTCGTCATTGCTTTCTAACATCGTCGCGGTTCTTGGCGTTGCCAAGCGAAAGACGTTATGCCACTCTCAGAGCGAAGAAAAGAGGGGTTCAGCTCCAGACGCGTATCCCTGCAATCCATTTTCACAAATCCGGCAGATATTATGTAGTAGCGAGCATATATGAACTGTTGCAGGACACTAACAGTGGCTATCTTGGCACTGACCAAGAGGAGGTGGGTCACCTAACACCACCCCACTTAAGCAGCGGACGATTCATTTTAGGAATGGAAGCAGGGTCTCCTCCTGTAGTCTGAGTCAAATATTACAGCGCGCGATTAAGCAACACGACCAAGGGCGAAATGTAATTACATTTTGCAGCATCTAACGATATAGAGGCACCCCAGCCCGACTTTGGAGCCATCGCGGGGGGATTCATGGAGTTAAGTGAACAGTTTTCGCGGTGTGCGCATCTCCCGGCCGTGGACGGGGGCCAACGCATTTTACAGGTGTTGGATCGCCTGGAACATAAGATTGATCGCCTGGAAGGCAAGGTAGACGAGCTTGAACATCAGGTGGTAGCGGTACGCACGCCAACTATTGAGGTAGGTAGCACTTACAGCGGGGTTGGCACCTTACTTACTATGCATTACAAGCACTAACTCGCTGGAAAACAGTGAGAGCAACGCTATGGCTAGGCTGATGAACATCATGGTGACTCGCCCCGAGCAGCCACTAACGGCGTTAAAGGCCGTGGTTACGAACACATAAATCGCATGGTTTCCCGAGACATTGCATGCGATTATGAGTATGTCAGGTATACCGTGCCCACACCCCCTAGCAGCAGCAGCAGCGGGGGACATTCACTGACAGGGAGACCACCTAGGGCCGCAATTGAATTTAGTGCTGGCCGCGCTCGGTTAGACGATAGATGGTGCCCTTCCGGAAAGGAAACAACAATTAAAGATAGCAGTTGGTGTTTTCGTGCAACACGTATAAGCGATGTATTGAAGGGAGCAAGCTGGTAGTTGACGGATTAGCCTTTATGTAGGGAATACTGTACCCACAAGTACGCTTCTAGCCCACAGTATGGACCTTCGTTGCGTTGACTTGGTCCAATTAGGCGGTGTGACACCTGCCCCATTCTCCGATTCTTCTACCAACGGGACATCCTCCATTTCGCTGATATTCGATCACGTCAAGGCCGGCAACTTGCTTATCTCCATCCGCTTCTTCCCGGCTGCTGAATCGCTCTCCTCACCATCATCCCGAAAGGTCTTATCAATGCACAGATGCGCCACTTCCAGCTCATCGTCGACAAGGTTCGACGTCGAATCGATCGTGATGCAGACACCCGGCCTGATCACATGTCGTACGTGGCCATTAAAGAGTAACATTGCAGGCGGCGGTTGGAAGGGCATGTCCATGGACAAACTGAACGCATCCTTCCTGGAACTCACCGTTGCCGGGAGCGAATCTACGGCCGTGGTTCTCAGTGGGGCAATCAACAAGCTCATTCAAGACCCCGATCGACTGGCCATCTTGGTCGATGAAATCCGGACACGATTCAAGACCTTCGAGGAAATCACTTTCGACGCACTGAGAGATCTCAAGTACTTGAACGCTGTTATCAACGAGGCCCTCCGTTTGACTCCGCCATTGCAATGGATTCCCTCGCGACAGGTTCCCCCAGAGGGAGCCACTGTGTGTGGGAAGTGGTTGCCCGGCGGTGTAAGTCCCATTCCCTCCTCCCCTTTTCCCGTGCCCCCTGCTAACCCCCAACAGGCCGCCGTCTCCATAAGCCTTTCCGCCATGCAACGCTCCCCCACTTCTTTCCATGAACCCTCCTCCTTCCGCCCAGAGCGCTGGTTCACCGACCTTCCCACCAACCCTACCTCCCCGTTCCACCATGATCGCCGCGTCGCCGTGAAGTCTTTCCTCTTTGGGTCGAGGACGTGTCTAGGCCAGCGCGTTGCGTGGGCTAGGATGCGCATGACGCTGGCGAAGCTGTTGTGGACGGTGGATGTGGCGCTGCCGGAAGATAAGGGGAAATGGGTTGAGTGGGAGAAGTTGAAGTGTTATTTGGTGCTGGAGAAGAAGCCGATTGTGGTGGAGATGAGGTTGCTGGAGTGATGGGGTTGGGGGCTTGTGGGGTGTATACGGCGCCATGTAGTTTCCTTGCTAGCTGAAGGGCTGTGCTGCGTATTTATCGTCGCCGTCTGAGCATGTTCCGAGGCGAGCTGAAAGTCGGGTTAGTATCATGAAGCGATGATTGAGGAAAGCAGTGGTACATACCCCTGGTACATCCGCTCGAGGTGTAATGTCCATTCACAAAGCATTTCGCCGCTGGGATGTAATGCCATCCACTTCGTGGTTGCTGTTAACGAAAATGCCAAACCGAAGAAGGGTAGGTATTTTGGCAGAACATACCAGTTCGTGCTGCCACCGATGGTGACACACTCCTTCGACAAGACACACCAAAAGTCGTATGCGTCTCCTCGATGCAACGTTCGCCGAACATCGTATTTCGTGCCTGGGCCCTCGCGGCACTTTACTGTTTCCGAGCCGCCTACAATTGAGCAGTGCTGTGGGCGGCTGATAGCTCCCCGGGACTCAACCTCACCCGCTGCTGAGGGGTGGGCCATTAGCCTGAAGGGAAGCAGGGCGCCTGCGAGGAGGAGGGAAGGGTACATGATGTCTTGATTTGAGATAAAATGTGTAAAATGTGTAATGCGGGTGTCTTGCAGAGTCCAGGATGGAACACATCCGGAAATTTGGAGTGGGTTAAATAGCAAGGGGACGAAAATAGCATCTTGAATTTCGGGCAAATGACCGTCCGCAGCTGACGGTAGCATTTCTCGTGGAGCCACTAACAGAGGCGAAGCAGGTTGCACGCGTGTACGTTGAATTACGCTCTACGTGCAGATCCTCATTCCTGGGGTTATGGCCCCATTCCACATGTTATCGCAGGCTTTGACGAGAAACTCATCTGTTGGACGTATCCTCGACACAATTGAGCTGCTCGAATTTATCCTCGGCAACCTGCCGTTTTACGAGATCATTGCATGCCAACGCGTCAATCTCGCGTGCAGAACTTTGATCCGAACTTCGCCCTCCCTGCGAGAGTCGTCCTGGTACCGACCTCGACAGCAACGATCACATGCAGGCACCCGGCTACAACCAGAATTGGAACTCAACCCATTCCTCATCTTGTTGGGGTTCAGACTGGGCTCCGAGGACAACAGAGTCGGCTCTGAGGGAGTCTGGGTTCCGTGATTTGGCGCTCGCTATGGTGATTTCAAGAAATTGAAGGCCGCATGATTCGATACTTAGTGGTCGCCACGGCGCTTAAATGCGGGACCAGCCATCCAGCACAGCGGCACCAGTCGCGGAAACAAAAGTAAGGATGTCACCGCGCGCTTGAGGACTGGTAGCTGAGAAACCTCCTCCCTAGGATGTATTTAAATACCTTCAGCTCCGTCAGCTGCTTGTGCCAACTTTTATGTTCATACAACATCATTCTTCTTCCTACTGGTCGAGGGTCGGTTAAACCAACCCTCTCTTCGCATAAAACCCGAGTTTCGGTTGCACACTCCCTTTTGACCATTTGCCTTTTGGCGTTGTCACGACGATGGCATCAGAGGACCAGGACGCCATGAAGGCTCGCGACGCTCGAGACCACGAAATTCGCGCCTCGCGGCTCACCCGTCTAAATCAGACTGTCAAGCCATGGTTGGAGAAGATAGCCGAACAGAAGGGTACTTTCCAACATAATTCCTGCGATCCCAAGCTGTTCGAGGACTGACTCAAGGCCAAGAAACGAGCGTGGTGGCCGATTTGGACACATTGAGCTTGTCGGAGAGTACTCAAGAGGCCAAGGAGAAATATATTCTGCGCAATGTACGGGCCGTTCTCGACATTGCCTTGCCCGCGGCGCCTGTCACGCCTCCGCCAACTGCACAGCACCAAGCGGCAGCAGTCGATGCCTTGGCTGCTCGGGTTTCGGCACCAGGAGACGCACTGTATGAAGACCTGCAATTCGATAAGCATAGATGCACCGAGCAGATCCGACTCCTCGAACTTCTCCCGGGCGGGTCCCAGGAAATTGTCCAGGCCAGGTTATTCCTCGTCGAGAGCCCTCCCAACTACGGCTACGATGCGCTCTCGTATACCTGGGGATGCCAGAATACCAGGCACAATATTACATTGAACGGGTAGCCCTATGCCGTGGGAACAAACCTGCACGACGCCTTGGTCTCACTCCGTCACCTCAACTGCCCGAGATTTCTCTGGGTAGATGCCCTCTGCATCAATCAGAAGGACGATGATGAAAAGGCCGCCCAAGTCGCCTTCATGGGCACCATTTATTGTGAAGCCCAAAATGTCGCCGTTTTCCTTGGCATGGATACAGCCAAAAGCTATCCTTTGTTCAAGTTCCTTAACCGCGACAAGAGAATCGACGACGTCACCCAGGAGAGTGGGATTGAGATCATCAAGGAGTGTCAAATGGACGTTACAGCCGTAATTGCGTCCTTTGTTGAGTTCTGCGATAGGGATTGGTGGACACGAGTTTGGGTCATGCAAGAGTACTACCTTTCCGCTTGCGCGCCGGTCTGGTATATTGGTTCACAGTTCTTTCAAGGAGAGAAGCTCTGCCGCGATGTGCGGGCGCTGGCGATGGCGGCGATATGGATCTCGCTCCCTTTCAACTATGCAGAGGACCGTTGGAAGGCTCTTGGAGGCTATACGACGAGCTCGCTGGCGGATAGGATCTACAGGATCTGTGATGGGGTGCTGTTGAGGCGGCAAACAAAACCTTACAACACGCCAAGGTTGCTATTTGCCAAGCACGGACGACTGGCAACCCAGAAAGCGGACTACGTGTACGGCGTACGCGAGCTCTTGGAACCCCACTTTCGGCAGGTTTTTGTTCCAAACTACGGGCCAGATTCGGGTGGCCTGTTTGAGAAGCTCGCAGCCTGGCTTCTGCTCATGGACGGATGGGGCGACATGCTATGGTACTACCCGTTCCGCTGTTCTCCCGAGAAACCAGGAGAACCATCGTGGGCCCCAGACTTCTCAAGACGGCCAGAGCACCATTTCAACGAACCGGAACCCCCTAAGTTCCAGTCTAAGGACCTAAAGATAGTACAATGCGCCATTGTTAACCGGATCCTGTACGTCGATGGGTGCCATCTCGACGTTGTTAAGGCAGTCATTGCTATGCCACCCGCTCGTGATGGCTGCTCCCAAGTGCTACAAAAGATATGGCGGCTGGATCGTATCTATTGTTCCAATCAGAGGAGCAGCTATGCAGTGGATGCAGAACGCTCTAAGCGTGCATTGCTATCTTGGACATGTACGGCTCAATCATCGATCCTTCCTTTGATTCCTCGGTGGCGGGAGACGGGGGATATCCTCACTTCCGAGTTCAGCGAGTTTCAGAGGAAGTCCGAGGCCAAGTCCAAAGTGCCCCTGGATGCATTTGGCGATGGACGAGGGCGCGGGGCAGCGAACCTCCTTGGCTTCCTTTGCCAGGAGATGGAATGCGATTTCGCCAGTGCTTGTGTATTCGACTTTGAGAACCTCGACTCTCAACTGCGTACTGTGATCGAGTCTCCAAACGCTCAAATGGGACTGGACTTGATCTTGTCGAAGTTCGGCCCCAACGATGTCGTGTACGAAGATCTTGTTCGAAACATCCAATCCAATAGCGATGGTGATCTCGAGACGTTTCGTGATCTCGTATCAGTGGTACGCAGCGTGGCGGAGAAGATATATGCTAATATTGTACTAGGTGCCCCAGCCGATGAAAGCATTCAACCGAAGATGAAGTCATCAACGGAGATGGCCGCGATGCGGAATATTGTTGACCTACAAAAGGCTCGAATCAAGGAGCTCGAGAAGATACGGAGGACCGCCTCTAGCTCTGTCAAGATTGAGGCCGAGCGGGAGAGGGTGATCGCTGATCTGAAGAAAAGGGTTGAGAGCACGGAGGACGCGATGAACAGGCAGGCTAATAATCCAGCACGCTACGACCAGATCAATGACGCAAGGGAGACAGAATGGACCCGCATCAATGAGGAGAGGGCGGCGCAGGTCCAGGGTCGCCAATTCTTTCTGACCAAAGCCGGACTGCTTGGGTTGGCAAGCCCGGGTGTCGGTGAGGTCAAGACTGGCGATCAAGTCATCCTGTTGGACGGCTTGACATTCCCCTTGATTGCGCGGCCATGCCCGGACTCACATCTTGCTGTGGTGGGCTGTGCCAATGTCAAAGGCGTGAAACTCGGCCACACGGTCGAAGATGCCCAGTTGATGGCGGGAATCAGTGCGGGACCGAAACTAACGCTGGCGTTCTTGTGATGTTTGTGTGTGCCATTGGGTGATCTTGTTTGTATGGGCAAAGGCAAACGGTAGTACTTGGCGGTGGACTAGTATTCCAAAATTGGATGTAGGAACGGATTCTAGCAACTCACATACACTCCATTTAGACCACGGTACACTAGCTGTAGCCGGGCCCAAAACGAGCTGAGCTGAGCTCACCTCAGCTCAGGGAAGTGCTCGCTGTGTCTCACCCCCTGCTCAGGCGCTGGTGTCATGTTCGAGAAAAATATGCCTGCTCACAAAGTACGCAATGAGTTGCTTCTTGGCGTGGCATGCAAGGAAGTGTACCGGTTGGCCTCGGTCGTGCATATGTAGGGCCCCTGATATAACCCTAAAATTACCGGATAGCATCCGTCCATTCCTTTCTAGTAATTTAGATGTCAGCCACTAGATCTTCCTAGTACACCAAGCCACTTATAGTGGCGACGGGAGGGAAGTTAGACCTATAGCATAGAATACTAACTATTTTCCACAGATTTAGGACATCGAAAAGGGCAACGAAGGTCAGAAAGCTTCTGGGAATCATAAGCCTAGTAAACGTAAACTTTGTAGGATTTTAAGCATAGTATGTCGCGGTTTCCATTCTGCCAGAGTAGCTCTTAAGTAGATTAACGATAGCTTTATAGTTGAGGTTCCTCTTATGGACATTTTTCTTATATATAACAGTATAGCTGTATTGCTTTACGTTTATTTCATTATTCTTAGTAAAATCGACGGCTAGAAATCTTTTCTCATCTTTTATATAAGCTAATAGAAGATTAGCTTGATTTTGGAGAAGGATTTTAACGTTTTTAACCCTACCTTATAACATAGTACAGTCAGGGGTCAAAAGTATCCAAGCACCCCGCCTTCACAATACACCCCAACAACCCACCATCTTCAAACTACTACAACTCCACGAAATAAAGGGCAAATTGGCCGATTTTTATGCCTGTCTGGTGGCAAATCGACGGAAAAACGAAGAGCTATCGCCATATGCGCGTGCAGCGATTTGTACGCTTATGGCGGCCATCCAAAGTAAGCGCACCGCCGCGTTACTGTTTCGCACGTCACCTTCAACTATCCACAGTATAATTAAACACTGGAAAAAAAACCACACTTTCGATTTATAACTCCGGGGTAGCCGTCCAGAGGCTCTCAAACGACAAGAGAAGCGGTATATTATTTATATAGTTAAAAAAACCGAAGAATTACTTAAAAAGCCCTTATTAATGTACTTAACTATCAAATCTCCCCCTTAACCATCAAGCGATACCTCCGCACTTATAATATACGTAAATAGAAAGCTATAAAGCGTATTCCTTTATCTAAGGAAGTGGTAAAAGATAGGTATAATTTCGCTTACAATTAGCTTAAAAATATTAATAAGTTTTTACAGGTTAGTAGTTTAAAAGTTACCTATATATTTAAAGCTTACTGACTGTTTAGACTATATTCTCAGATAAGTCCTCTTACCAGAATAACACCTTAAATCTGACTGCTTAGGTGTTCCGTTTCCCTTCTAAGAAGTGGAATAAAGAGCATATTAACCTTAAAACCTATATTAAAGTAAATATCTTAATTATAATCTGGGAAATAATCTAAAAGGGGGGGGAAAGCGAGTTAATTATTATAGAGAGAGATTAGACTGCAGTACATAAAGGATATACCGTTAACTTATATTAAAAGGCTTTAATAAAGGGCTTACTAAACTAGTGCGATAGCGTAATAGGGAAGAAACTATAAAGAGAACTACACCCACAGAACGTTGTTATCGGCCTGGAAGGCCGACTTCCAGACTACTGGTCCTCTGATCGGAGGGACACAAATGCAACTGACGTAGAAAAAAACAGATACGTACCTAATATGGAATAAAACTTAGTATTTAACGGTACTTAGTATGGAACGGAGCTTAGCATAGAACAATAAAGGAAACGCGACCGTGGATCAGGTCATCTTCCTTCGATCGAAGAGCTAGAATGTTACTGGGCTTTTAATGGGAGGTCTCTGTAGTGAAAATTATCGAATTGATTGTTAGTTGAAAGAAGCACGGTTTAAAGAACCGTGCGGCGCGGCCCCTTTTTAATGGTAGCACGTGTTAGAGAACGCATCGCTATGTATATAAACAGTTACAGTAATATTACTTACAAAGCTTAAAAAGAACAACAGGGTTAACCTAAATAAACGCCTTAAGTTATTACTCTTATATTACGACGAAACGTAACATTTCTAATAAGATAACGCTTATATTTATACTTATAAGTCGACTGAGGAATAGCTTTAAGTAAGTGGAATCTCCTAGCTTAAATAGCTAGTTTACAGCCCAGATTTAAACCGTATTAAGCACGTTTAGGCAGCCTTAAAGAGAAATATGAAAAGAATGTTCCCTAACGTATAGGAACTTAAAAAAAACAAGTTAGATATTAAACAATTCACTCGATATTAACATAAGGTGTTTATTCAGGTCAACCCTATTGTTCTTTTTAAGCTCTGTATGTAATATTACTGTAGCCGTTTATGTACATAGCGATGCATTCTCTAGCACGTGCTACCGTTAAAAAGGGGCCGCGCCGCACAGTTCTTTAAACCGTGCTTCTTTCAATTAATAATCGATCCGATGATTTTTCACTACGAAGACCTCCCATTAAAAGCCTAGTGACATTCTGGCCCTTCAATCGAAGGAAGATGACCTGATCCACAGTTACGTTTCCTTTATTATTCCATGCTAGACTCCGTTCTATGCTAGGCACCGTTATATACTAGGTTTTGTTTTATATTAGGTACGTATCTGTTTTTCTACGTTAGTTGCATTTGTGTCCCTCCGATCGGAGGACCAGTAGTCTGGGAGTCGGCCTTTCAGGCTGATAATAACGTTCTGTGGGTGTGGTTCTCTTTGTGGTTTCTTCCCTATTGCGTTATCGCACCAGTTTAGTATTTACGGTTGGCTTAGAGGGCTATAGATCAGGGGTGGATTGCAGGGGTGGATTGATAGGCTGATCGACACTATGCCTAATAGACTCCGAGCGGTCAAAAAAGCCAGGGATTAATATATAAAATATTAAAGCCTGGAACCTCTAAAATCACCCAATACTATCAGATTTGCTGAGGAACTAGCCGTTGTGGAGATATAGCCAGATGTATCCTGTGGAATTAAATGTGGGAGGCTGGGAAATGCAGGGTGCTTGCAGACTTTTAACCCCTTACTGTATCTAACAAAAGAGTGTAGCCTTTAACTGTTAGAATATATCACTCTTATAGGCCTTATAGGCCTGTTAGGCTCTGGAATATAGTAGCTTGTACGCTGTAGTATAATATTAAAAATACTAAGCAGCCCTGTAATACAGGGCTGTAAACAACTGTTATAGTGGGCTAGTTAGGCTTTACAAGGCTTATTACAGTTATAGGTGCAGTGATATTATTCTACTACCTATATACTCTCTAGGCTGTAGTTAGAGTCCTGCACGCTAGCTGGAGCTCGTACGGTAGCTGGTGAATTCTGTGAAGCTATTTTGTATGGAAAATTCTACAAATCGACTCGCAGCCATATAAATGAACCACTTCGTCGTATAATGACAATATCCACAAAAACTGTTAAACTTCAGGAACCCACAGGGCTGTAGTACAGCGCTGTGGCTTAGAGGAAGAAGTGCGTACTGGTCCAAGCCGCACGCTTAACTACGTTACCCCCTTCAACACTGTGTCCCCATACCAATAATCAAACCTTGCCGGCTTCTTATCCGTCACCACCACAATTGGCTTTCGTGTATACACCACTGCCTCATCACACCCTTACAAATCCCCATCCCACTCAAAGCTCGCTCTCACCACCGCCTCCTCCTCCTTCCAGATCTCCCCCTTATGATAAAAATACCCTAAATTTGTCGGCTTCCACGAATTTGCCACACTCCCGTGCTTTAACCCCATCTCCGACTCCCTCAACAGCCCTATATGCTTCTTCACCACAGTCGGATACGTCAAGTCCGTAATTTTAAACGTCAGGTCATCCCTCCCAATCACCGCAAGGATGATTCGCAAACCGGCGAGGAGGCGGCCTTCAGTGGGGTTGATGGGTGTAGCGATTTGGATCCCATCCTGGATGCACATCCTCTGTTTTGGGACTGTCCCGAAACTTCGCAGCAAAAAGGAGACCAACCCCCGCCCCTGGGACGGCCGCACTGGGGTTTAATACCTCCAGCTTGAGGTTATAAGGCCCTGAGTTAGTGCACACGGCTACATGCGAGCCCGCAGGGAGCGTCGCGAGCGCCTGGCGGACAGCAGAGGCGGCGACGTCCCAGAGGGAGGCGCGCCGGTGGACGAGTAGCTCAGCAGTGGGGAAGGTTAAAGGGGGTTCGGTTGTGCGGAGGAGCACGGATGGATGCAGGCTGTGCAGGTTGGGAAATGAGGGTTCGCGCCGTTCACTCACTCACTTCGGAGAAAAACACTCTGCTGGCGAGCCGAAACTCTAACGTTCCGGCCGTTACAAGGAGGATAAAAACACCCTCGGCGCAAGTAGTGGTCCGATTATTATTCCATCCTTTACCACACCAACACCACTATCTCTCTCTCTCCCACAAAACCAGCCTTAACGCACCATTCCAATCATTCGCTTCTATAAGAAGTCTATCGAAGTAGAAGACTTCGACATCGACGTTGCCAATCCAAAGACAACATAGACAACAAACTGATCGGCTTCGCTCGACCGATCAAGGAAAACCCGACTTCCGAATTACAGGCATATACGGATTCACCTGCTCGTATTCTGATAAAATTTGATCCGTCTTTCTGCTCCAGTTGTACGGTTCTTCCCAATCCTGTTTCTCAGTTTTCTCTTCACCCTCGAAAATCCACCAACCGACATACGGCTGCACAGCATCAAGACCCTCGCTGGCAGGCGGTGCGTTCGGATGCCAGCTCGCCATAGCCGGATTTAGAGGTCTTTCCGTCACGGGTTGCGCAAGGGCAGTTTCGGGCCCGTCCAGCAACACGCCCATCTCCGAGTGTCTGCCCGGTCGCATACCAATCGACCCCGCAACCATCCGACAGTCCCGCTTATCAAGAACTCGTCCGCTGCCATCCTTCACATTGACCTTGACCGGCACTGCCGCCCATCCACCGGTCTTCGACTCCTCTGAAAGCGACTCGTACACCACACCATCGATTTCATGCACAACATCCCTTTTGATGAAGTTGTTACGGCTACCTTTGTTGTCCCAGAAACAGAAGGCCGTAATCCATCCCGAGATGTAGTTGACAGGTTCATGCCCGCAAATGCGACTGTCATATCTCTCCCAGTGCGTGACGGCACGCCAAAAGTCGATCACGGCAGGCGACTCCGGTGCATCAAACGACAACACCATGTGTCGAGCAATCGGTGCCAGTAGCCGATAGAAGTCGACGGTCTCCCCCTTGAGTTCGGGAATTCGCTGGATCCGAGACTCCAAGTCAACCCAATCGGAACGCTCTCCGAGCAGAGTGACGGAGGGGATCCCGCAGATAATGCAGCTGAAGTTGTACTTGAAGTATTTCTTCATGGCGCCCATAAGCAGCACTGCAATGGCAACGCGGTCGGTGTCTGTCGTGGTAGAGAAGTTCGGGGTGATCCACGGGACAAGGGTCGGATCATTGACGTTCTTGGAGATCTCTTCGGACATCTGCTGAGCGAACATGCCGTAGTCGGCGTGGGCGGGATCGGTGAACTGCTCGACGGTCAGCTCCTTTTGGCCTTTGTGCGCCACGAAGAACTTGCGGAGCTCTTCAGCGTGGGCATCGATGTAAAAACCGAGCTGCGAGATAATGGCGATCCAGATGTCGTCTGGCCGGAGAACTAGGTGGTGGTGTGTATTCCAGGCCGCAACGGCCGCGCCGACGAGACCGTTGATCGAGGGCGTTATCATGGTGTCGGCAGAAAAAGAGTCTTGCATGTGGCGTGTGACATTGGCCACCTCGGTGTTTGCAGCAGCGCAGAATGCAACTGTTGGGTCGTTGGTTACTCCCTCGCGCCAGGGCTCCCCGGAAATGGGCTGCGTGCGGATGGTGACGGGCATGGCGGCAGCGATCAGCGTTATCTAGTGGGTAAAAAGTCGATGTTAGTTTTGCCCGGTAATGGGGATCGAAAAGGTTGGGGGCGCCCGGATATAAGAGCGAGTCCGCTTTCTCGACCGACCTGCAAATACGAATATTGACGCGCGTTAACACAGACAGTGCGGCACAGACGTGGAAACACGAGCTCGAAGGTGTCGCGGCTATGTGTTACACATGGAATGCCTAAACTCGATTGGCCACAAGTCGGCTAGGCGGGCACGTTGGCAATGTAAAGCCGTGGCACAGCGTCCTTCTCTATGGCACATGCACAAAAACGGTAAGTCAAGTGACCGGCTTTTGGAACACCCCCGCATTTGGAACATCAATCCCCATATATAACCCTGAAAATCAGGGCCGCGTAATTAACTAAGCAAAATTACTAAATAAAAAACAAAAATAGTGAAAAATACCCGCTTAGTAGTTTACTAGGGATATATATACATTTTCAATTTTTAGCTGCTTAAGGTAGGTTTATTTTACTTTTAAAGTTAGAAATTTTCGCTTACTAGCAAATCCTATATATAACCCTAGGTTTTGTTTTTCGTCATTTACTTTTATAATATTAAGTAAATAAATATATAATAAATACGGCTAACTCCGTAAAGGTTAGTAGTATCTAAATATAAGTTTTATATAATATTGAACTATATATATCGTTGTTAAATATACGATGATTTTAAATCTTATTAAATTTTATATGGTAGGTTTTTTAACCTTTATAATCTTAGTAATTAAATAAGAGGTATATATATAAGTTCAATCATACTTCTTCCTTACTTCTTAGCAATATAATCCTAATTTTTACGTAATTTTAAACTGTAGCAAGAAGCTTTTATTTTAGAAAAACAAAACCTAGGGTTATATATAGGATTTGCTAGTAAGCAAAA
>Ga0247770_1001033_pt1 | contig 24262 bp, 20 predicted proteins | sample UWRJL136409B6_FD_179943 | JGI IMG/M metagenome (GOLD analysis project Ga0247770, IMG submission 179943) | Plant litter microbial communities from Arlington Agricultural Research Station in Wisconsin, United States - UWRJ-L136-409B-6 | ecosystem: Environmental > Terrestrial > Plant litter >... | reverse complement strand
CTTCGGGGGGGCGGATGCCGGAACCCGGGAGTAAGGGTGATCCGGGGCGGGCGGCGCTGGAGGGGTTTACGGGGAGTAGTGTGGAAGAGGGGACGAAGAAGAGGAAGGTTGATGATGGGGAGGGAGAGCTGGGGAAGGGGGATAATGAGTTTAGGGTTTTGAAGGATGAGGAGGCTTAGGGGGGGGGTTTGTAACTGGCAACTGAAGGGAATCGTTGTGTGTTGTTCGGCGGAAAATTGTAACGGAGAGAACGAATGCTGCGATGTGTAGTTCATCAAGAAGATGGGTAGGGTTTAGATATTTACGGCCTGAAATCTCCTGTTTGGCAGCTAGCGGTCTATCTTGATCTCGGTCTATCACCACACAGACAACACTTCTGATCAGAGAAATTTCTCACTGTACATTGAAGATTCCCAGCACGTTACAGCGTGCCACTACATCAGTTGCCTCGCCGCCCACCAGTGCTCATCAATGTGATTTTCTTCTGCTTCTTCTTCTTGCCGCCTCCACCACCACCAGCACCAGCACCAGCGCCAGCAGAACCGCCAGTCGATGGTGCCTCATGGCTGGGCCCAGCAGGCTCGATACCCAGTGCTTCCATCTGAAATGCAATATCCGAAGCGCCAATGGTGTCCAGGACATCGTTATCCCTCAGCCATCCATCGTTAACCCCTGACTCCTCTGTTTGGACAACGGCCGCATCGGGGTCACCCACAATCGCGGGCGTTCCCCAGACAGTCCTGCGGCCCGACGGGCTGGTGCTGACATCCGAAAGATGACCGAATCCAAGTCGCGGATTGGGTGGTGTAGAAGCCTCAGCTCCCAGAGGAAGAAAGTCATTGATGTCGATGGGCGGATGATCCGGAATTGTGTTCCCAAACCGGACCGTTACATCCTCATCGATGGACCCCATATTGCGTCTGTTTCCCCGGAGCGCGGCAGCCTCAATACGTTCCGCTTGGACACGCTCCCGCTCCTCCTGGGCGGCCTTGTCCCGGTTCCTCTTCCGCCTACGCTCGATTTCGTCTGCGAAGGGCTCGAGAATCTCGGCAGGAACGATATCCGTCCAGTCGCACTCGAGAAAGCTGATGAGGCACCCGTAAGGCAAGTGGTTGAGGTATTTCGCCCGTCTCCGTAGAGTGTCATCAACCACGTGGCCGGTAGAGATGTGCTCGACCCTCGGCAGAAGAGTAGACGGAAAAGCGGAGAAGGATCCATATCTGGTCTTCAGGATCCGAATATCCAAAGGGGAGAGATAGAGGTGCGGCGCAGACGAGTAGAAATAAAAGTCCATCTCGCCAGACTTGGCCTGAGCCAGCGACGTAGTCCTCGACGAACCCACGCTTTCCGTGTCACCCAAGCCTTTCACCTTCTCCTTCGCAGCGGTAACCGCCCTGACGGCCTTCTGCGTCCACTCGTTGTCTTGGTGGAAGAGAAGTTCATCCTCTTTCTCTTGCTTCAGCAGGTCTTCCGTTTCCCGGTCATACTCTTCCTCCATGTACCCGCCCGATCCCTTGATAATCCTCGCATAGTCGAGAACATTGGCGGCAAAGTGCCACGGGATATCATCGCCGGAGTTGAGTACCTCCGCGCCCCCTTCTTTCGGGAGTGCGAGTGTGCCCTTGGCATTGCGTACCATCAACCTCAGGATAACGTCATCGCCCGGCCTTGGCAGGGGGCTCTCCTGACCAGCATAGAATCGCACCGGCCGTACCTCGGATATGAAAACGGCGTCTTCGCAGATGGGGCACTTCCTCCACCGGTTCTGCTGCTTCTTCTCCTGGTCGTCTCCGGTCGAAGTGCTCGAGTTCATGAACCGCAGCAGGCAAGGCAGGCAAAAGATATGTCCACACTTTGCCATACGTGGCGCGACGGGCTCAGACAAACAAATCGGGCAGGACGTCTGCTGGGACTCGGCAGATGCAATGATCTGCAGCACGTCGGACCACTCGAGGTGTTCGTCGGCATCGACAGCTTGCGAGGCATAGCTGCCGCCCGGCGACACGACAAACCGGTAGTTGGCGTGAACATAACGTGCCTTGTCAATCGCGTGATGTCCGGAGCCCATGCCCCATGTTGGATTCCTCCGGTAGGAGCGCGAGGAAAGGGCGTGGTGGCTATCGTAGTACGGGCGAGGAGGCAGGGCGTAGTTCATGAGGTGGGTGATCGAAGTCTGGCCACGACGGCTCGAGGGATTCCGCACAGCTCGTATCTCAGCCATCGCGTCGTCGTCATCCAGGGGATTGGGATCTCGCATCGCACCCGCCCGTTTCTGGTTACGGTGCTGCTTCCTGGCCCCCTGGCCCTTGCGCGGGTTCGCCTGCGGAATCGACGGACTCTGGCTCTGGCGACGGTTCGAATCGAAACCTACAGCGGCTGATGTCTGCGGGAGAGCCGGCGCGTGGTTTGCCGCGGCCGGGGCCGAGGAGGATTTGATCGGGATAGAGGGTGTCAAGCTCATGGTCGGGTGTCGGAGGGAGGAGACGGTCGCTGTTCACCGCTGGTCATCGGCAGCCAGTTCTTGCTGCGCAAGATAATACTCTAACGAACCGGAAATGCACCATCAGCTCCTCGTTCGCACGGAAACAAAAGCAACCGCAGGTCCACGCCTTCAAGGCGCTATCGCGTACCTCACTCCTTGGCAGCCGGTGTGACGCACCCCAGTTTGGAGCAATCGGAGGCGGGGTCTTCTACACTGCAAGTTCCCCGGCAAGATTTCGCTGCAATGATGCAATACACAGAAAATGATTTTTCAATCTCGTCTAACAACCCTAGTGATAGAGACGAATTGTTCAAGAAGGGGTCCAGTTCCGGACCCCATGAAGGGAGGGTTGGGTGGGGGAAGCAAGAGTCACTCAGTCGCGGGGCAAACCCAAGTTGCGACGGACCTGAAGGCAAAGCTCGGAGCTTGTAAAGGAGAACCCGGGGGCAAGTCACGTTTCTAGTCAGGTGATTGAACGATCAACGTTCCCCATCTGCCACAACACAACTGAGAGTTGCTGGAGTGCTGTTAGTAATACAGCTAAATCTGCAATTACAGACTCTACTCGTTAGCTTCGTTAAGGCAAGCGTGGCAATGGCGATTTCGGTCAAAATGGAACAAGAACCGTTTTACCATCTCGCCATAAAAGTAGTTGAATGGGCACGCGAGTACACCGGGGCAAATGTTCAGGTCATGGAAATGTCTCTTACATCACACGTAGCAAGCCGTGGGATCAATGCTGAAGTAACTCTTTATTCCGTCCGAGCCTTCCAAGATGTCTAGCAACGGCACCTACATCAACAAGACATTAAGAGTATAGGAAATCCTCGCCGAGGCTTGAAATCACAACCCAAAATCAAGCAGCCACCCACACACCTCCACACCCGTCCACCGCCATCCCACAAGCCTCATCCAGCCGAGTAAGCCTCCCACCCCATCCATAAATTAGGATGTGAAGAGAAAACACATAGTATCCCTCCCCACTGTTTTGTAACCGCGACATGAATGATAGAAACACGAGATATATGATACACTCCGATGCCCGCAAAAGAAACCACGGGGATATCCACCTTACTAGCTCAGGGGAATCATGCAAAACCACCAGATAGAAGAAATTAGAGGCCCTTATCAACGGGTATCAACAACCTGAACTACAAAACCACCAAGCACCAAGTACCAAGATGCTGGCATCTTCAGAGGTCGTGGATCTTGGTCTTGATCTTGCTGATGAAGGCGCTTATCCTGTGCCTCTTCTTCTTCTCCTTCTCAGCGGTCGCCGCGGTATCAGCCTTGCCTGCGGTTGCTGCTTCAGTCGAGGTGGATGCAGGAGCTGCAGTAGATGCTTCGGGAGCGACAGCTGTCGTTCCGTTCGTCTCCGCCGGTGCGGGGGCAGGTGTGGTCTCCTCGACGACAGGGGCAGCCTTGGGCGCCTCCACCGGCTTGACTTCTTCGACTTCCTTCAACAGCTGGGCTTCAACCTCCTTCTTCTCCTCGACCGCGACGGGGTTGGCGGCGGCTTCGGGGCTCTCTCCCGATGCCTTGATCGAGTCCTTCACCTCAACCGGTACGTCCGCAGCGGGCACCTGGGGAGCTGACACCGCGTGCTTGAGTTCGTTGCCGCCCTTCAACAGCTGGGCCTCGACCTCCTTCTTCTCCTCAACCGCGACGGGGTTTGCGGCGGCTTCGGGGCTCTGCCCCGCTGCCTCAATTGATTCCTTCACCTCGGCCGGCACTTCCGCAGCTACCTTCTCGTATGTCGTCTCCTCGGGAGCCGCGCGAGGAGATGGGGACAGAACCCCCTGCGCGTAGCTAGGAAGCTTATCGCTGGCGTTCTTGGCGGCGGCACCGACGCTATCCCTGAGCGCAAGAGCGGCAACACCTGCCGCAGCACCAGCTGAAACAGCAGCGGCGGTGAAAGACCCAACAAAAGTCCTGTCAGCCTCAGTCTTTTGTGTACCCTGACCAGAAGTTCCCTCAGCCGTGGAAGGAGCCTCCGGCACCACCTTGAGAAGCTCTTCCTCCACGGCAGCCTTCTCCTTGACCTCTTCAACAATGGCACTAGCCTCAGGTTCAATGTTGGCATCCTCTTGGCTCTTCTTGACAATTTCAGGCACCTTGGGTTCAATGGGCACCTTGGCAGCCAACGCAGTGGTCGTCGATTCTGGGGTCACTGTGTTGATAGTGAAGTCGCTAGCCACAAGAGGAACGCTTCCCGCCAGTGCGACCGTAGTCGACCCGGGGGCAACTGAGCTGATAGTGGCATCGCCCTTCTCGAGGGGAACCTGGCCAGCCAATGCAGCAGTTGTCGATCCGGGAGCCACCGTGTTGATCGTGGCATCACCCTTTTCCAGCGGAACCTGGCCCGCCAATGCAGCCGTGGTCGACTCGGGAGAAACACTGCTGATTGTGGCATCTCCGGCGCCAAAGATAGGCAGGCTCGACTCGGGGATGAGGTTACGACCAACGACAGGAGGAAGGTCAGTCTCGATGCCGGGGATACGATCGCTCTTCTCGTACGACTCCTTGTCGAGGGTGACATTATCAGTAATGCTTCCCACCGCCACACCGCCCGGTGGGTTGAGAGCTCCCTCGGTGGCAGGCAGAGGGTTTACGCTGAACTCCTTGTTGTCATCGGCGCCAACAATTGGCAGGCTCGATTCAGGGATGATCTTGCCAACACTGATGGGGGGCAATTGTTCACCAAGTCCGGTCTCAAGGCCAGGGATCCGATCGCTCTTCTCGTACGACTCCTTGTCCAAGGTAACATTATCGGTAATGCTCCCTGTGGCAAAACCATCAGGGGGGTTGAGGGCACCTTCGGTGGCAGGAAGAGGACTGACACCGAACTCCTTATTGTCGTCGGCGCTCGGCTCGGGGATGATCTTGCCAATGTCAACGAAAGGTTCTTGGCTCCCAAGTCCAGTATCAAGGCCAGGAATACGATCGCTCTTCTCATAGGACTCTTTGTCTAGGGTAACATTGTCGGTGATGCTCCCGGTGGTGATGCCGTCTGCGGGGTTGAGAGCATCCTTGGTAGCGGGGAGGGGGCTGACGCCGAACTCCTTGTCATCACCGGGGAGACGATCGCTCTTCTCATACGATTCCTTATCCAGGGTGACGTTGTCAGTCGTGCCTCCTGCCTTCACCTCATCAGGGATCTTCTCGCCGGGTGTAAGCTCAATGGGGTTGATAGCGCCATTTGCGGCAGGGAGCGGGTTGATCTTGATCTCCTTGTCGAGATCGGCCAGAGGAGTCTCGGGATATCCGCCGGGGGCCGTGATTTGTACCGACTTGTCTTCGAGAGGAACAGCGCCTGCCAATTGAGCCGTGGTCGACTCCGGAGCTGCAGAGCTGAGGATGGCCGTCGCCGGGGCGGCGTCTTCGACCTTGGACATATCTTTCGGGAGCAAAAAGTTGTTCAGGTTGCCTTGGGGGTCTGGTTCTTGTGGAGCAGTGTGGTCGGTAATCCACTTTCCGTCGACAACAAACTATGCAAAGCGTGGTACTGTCAGTAGCTGAAGAGGTTCGAGTGCAAAATAAATACAGTCTCTTGAAAGAAAGAAACGGTGAGGGGCTTGCTGGGCGCTCGGACGTCACCTGCGCGGGCAACTCTAAAGTGGGCACGCGAAATGTTGGCCGAAGGAGCTGGGAGATTGTTCAGGCCGGCCACAACGAGCTAGCTCCAAGTGATGCTGTGGCCCGGCCCTTGCTTAGCGACAGCAGTCAAGGTGGGACCACTGCGGGGACGTGAGACCTCGCACCAACCTCGTCCTGCTCAAGGAGTTGAGATCATCCTTCCGCGACCACCATGTGCGGGAAGCCGTCGCAAAGTGACCGGTATGATGCGCAGAGCAGCAAAATATCGCATCTCAACCATTGACTCTGTGCCGCTTGGCAGGAGACAACTAAGTCCAGATTCATCGGTCAACTTGCCAGGCAAGGTGGGGGGCTTGGCAGCGACGCCTCACCTAGATCGCCCCATTGCGATATCTGCCTGTTGCCTCGGCCGTAAACCCCTAGGCGGTTATGGATGGAGCGCTGGGCCACGGGACATGAGCAATGGAGCCGCCGACAGCTCGCGTCATCGCCTTCCCGGCTAGACCAAGCCGCGTAGTTTTGTGCTTTTGCGCTGTTGCTCGAAGAACGCAGGTGTTTGTTTGCCTGCCACCAATGCGCCGCCTGCGTGGCCCACGGGTGGCTGATCGAGAATGTTGGGGGCTGTGAAAGAGGGGGTGACAATGGAGCTACACCAACCTTGTAGTATATCTTCTCAGAAGCGACGGGTAGTGTCACCTTCTTCTCAAAGATGTCCCCGACTCTGTCGAGCTGTTCGGTCTTCTCCCAATTGTCGAACGTCCCCGTTACGTACACCTCCTCAGCCGGGTGAGGCCTGCGTGAGCGGACACACAGTCAGCAAAAGAAGCTCGTCATTGTGGCGCATCACGCAAAGTTAAAAAACCGACGGGATGTGCAGTCGCAATCGCCGACTCCCATTGGCTGCAAAGCTTGGAAGACCGGAGACGACGGCAACACAGGAAAGTGGGACGGGGATGACGAGAAAGCCGCGCACGACTCTGTCGAAGGTGTGACTGACCACTTGAAGTTGAATGTCGCCATCGTGGATGACTTCTGTGACGGTCTTGCACTCTTGCGTTGTTCGAACAGTGCCGGGCTGTTGATTGAATAGGTGGCTATCGCGGCAAGCAGGAGCTGGTGATGGCGGAAGCTGGCAGGTGTGGGATCCGCAGCAGCGAAAGAGCGCGCGAGAAAGCTTGGTCCGAGTCCGCTTCAACCGAGGAGCTGTCGCAACCAAAAAAAAATCCCAGGAGAAACACTAAAACCAGCGAGGAGGCGGCAAAGCTACTGTCCACCAGGAAGCTGGCGGTTCGCCAAAAGATGCGGTTGAGGATGAGGGAGGAAAGATAAAACAACCAAGAGCTTCAATATCTGCCGTTATCTCGACGGGCACTGCAGGCGTGAGGGGAAGATGCGATCAACTGGATGGTAAGAACAAGCTGCAGGCGCGTCGTCGTGCAGGCGCAAATGGGAGAGGCTGGTTGATAATGAGATGGGCTTGAAGAAAGGCAGCCGAGCGCTAGCACCAATTGCGCACGCCAAGAGCAAGGTCGAGCAGGGTCCGGCAGGCCGCCGCCGATTCCTCGGCCTTCCACGGGAGTGCCTCACATTGCATCAGCAGGGCAGGCCGGAGCCTGTGGCGTGTCACCCCACCGAGGAAGCGATCAGCGTCATAAGTCACCAACCATCTGCGGACGCTGTGGCGCTTATCAGATGATGGCTTGCAGGGCTGGAGCCGTTCGCAGTACCCGCTTCACCGACGTGCAGAGGCTGCAGAGATAGCCAATCGCTGCTACACGGGAGCTCTGGCTGAATGCGGGGAAGCTTTGAGATCTGTCACTGGCGGCACGTTTGCAGTGTGGCTGAGGCGATCATGTTCTCTGCATGGAAACAAAGGATTGGCGGGTTGCGATTCAACACAAGCACCGATGAACCGGCTGAACAAACCGTCGATAACTAACTCGTCAAAACGGGCTAATAGGCTTGGTGTAGAACTCCTAGTTCTCTCCTCAAACCGCGATAACCGCTGGGTTTGATATCCGAATACCTCAGCCTAACGACGGGCAAGAACCGGCCGCCACGACTCGACAGATGCTCTAACTCCTAACTGCAGATGCCTGCACACCGGGGGAACCGTTCGAGAAGAAAGTGAAGTGACAATAATAGTAGATATCTCTCTGTACTCCATACTCCGTATCCCGTAACCCGAAATGAAATGGTCATCAAGCAACACTGAGCCGAAGCCTGACGGGAGAGGTACAAAAGTCCATCTAGCCCCCTGAATTTCTTGTTTTTCTGTTTGTTTTTTTACCTCTGCCTCTCACCAGCCAAACTGCTCGCAGTGAAGCTCGACAGCTGGCCCATCCCCGCGGATCAGCTTGGCGGTGGTATCGCGTACAAAGTGCATCAACCCGCCAGGGCCACATGCCGCGACAAGAACCCGCTGGTTGGAAGGCGTAGTCGTCACAGCGTTGCGAATCATTGCCGCCAAGTCGGGTCGACCGCTCTTGACGGCATGTTCCGCATGGGAGATAGTCATGGAAGCGGGTGCGCCCCCCTTGTCAGATGCGAGGTCGTGTTCTACCCGCGTCTCGATGCCTCGCTCTAGCTCCTTCTCCGAGAGCGCTGACTTTTTGGTTGGGGCCGGGAACTGAAGGGTGGCGCCTTTCTCGACGTCGTCTGCGGTCGGAGATAACGGAGGTGATGGCCCGCCCAAGGAGTACTGCGAGGAGGCGGAGCCAGAATCCCCTTGTGGTTGCGAGGGCGATTCCGTGACGTAGAGATCAATGTCGACTTTCGGCGAGTGTGCGTGAGTCTTCAGAAACTCGAGCTGTTCTTTGAACCAAGACAGGTTTTCTGAAACATGTGTTAGTCTAACAACATTCATCCGGGCAACGAAAAAGGAAAGGCGTCACAACGTTACTCACCATGCTTCTTGACTGCCCAAATGAAAACAATATTCTTATGGTTCCCGTCCTTCATCCTTTCCAGGATGTTCGCAGCGAGACCGAAAGTAAAGGTCGCGCCTCCGCCTCCGGCGATGAGCAAAATCTTGTCGAATTCCATGGGGTCGGGGAAGGTTCCGTAAGGTCCATCGACGGACGCCTTCAGCTTGCCCCCGGGGTTCTCAGTAGCGTACTTGTGGAGGTCACGAGTGAAGCCATTATGAGCCTGGACAGTGAACTCCACAGGATTGGTCCCGTGGATAGTGAAGGGGTGGGTCTCAAACTTCCTGATTTTGGGAATCCAGACAAAGCAATGCTTTCCGGCCTGTGCCAGCGCTGGTACCTTCTTCATGACAATCTTCGTACCTCCATTGGGCAGCGGGTACAGCGTAGCCTCGTTATTGGCGCTGTAGAGCACCAACCGTCCAGCCCTGATGAGTCGGTCCGAGAACCACATCGAGGCGATGAAGAGGGTGACGATCAAGCCCTTGCCGAAATCGGGCTGATGGAACCCAATGGAAACAATGAGGCTGATGAAGCTGCCAATATGGACGACGTAGAATGCCTCGTACTTGATGCGACGGAGAACAGTGGAGGCGAAGATGCCGGTCAGGAGGGAGAACCCAGCGACAATGGCAGCAATCATCTTCCTCTCAGAGTACATGCTGACCAATTTGCCAGTCGAGTTGAAGTACGCCGTGTACAGGGAGGCGTGAAGAATGATGTAGAGAAATACAGTGTATCCAGCGATGCGATGGAGACAATTCAGCCTTTCGTACGAATAGGCGGTAAGAATTGCCAACGGAGTGTTCTTGAGAGCAAGGAACACGACGAATGCCAGGTTGCCCAGGGCCATCCTGTGAAAGGGTTCATTAGCTTTTTTTCCCCGAGTGAACGAATCTGTGTCCTAAGCGGAGCGAGCGAGCCCACAGCCACTTACACAGCAAATCTGGAGGCATAGCTGGTCATGCTACTCTTGTCCAAGTTGGTGAATGTGACAGCCAGGTTGATAGCAACATAAGTTGTTACAAGGAGAGCATGCCCAGCAGAGTTGAACCCAGGAACCTTCCGTACGAGGACGTTGCGGACAAGCCTGGGAAGTAGACAATGTTAATGAATCTATCCGGATAACCAAAAACAAAGATATAGAGTGTCTCTCACCTCGAACTTCTCACAAACGGCTGCCCCAGAAGGGAACTGCCGCCGGATTTCATCGACCGTTCGATCTTGGCACAGAGCCATCGAGTCCAGTGGAAGAGGATGAAGACAGCAATCAGGCCACAGAGAGAAGCGGCATAGATCCGCATCTGTTCTTCGTTGGCAAGCTTCCGCGCGGTGAAGCTAGGGCCAGAGCCGCCCTTGCTAGCCCCTTGGGCCCCCTGGCCTGTGGAGTTGCTGGTTGTACCGGCCATATGGGAGGCAGGAAATAGAATGAGAAGAAGAACTGAGGGTATGATCAGGCACTAGCCTATGAACTGCACAAATGCTTATATGGTGTGTAAGAGACGGAGTTCTGGAACAAAGCAGTCAGGCACGGGCATGGGCATCTATATACCGAACTGAGGATGGCCAGGACCTCGAATGGAGATCATGGTCTAGACCCTCTCGGAGACAGGACCGTGGCATATTCACAACCTCGTATATATCTGCGCTCCCGCAGGCCCTTTGTGACTTCGGGCGAGCTAACAGAGATCTCATGAAACGAAGTGACCCCAGGCGGGGGTAGCCAAACAACCACTGGGTACGGTAGATGAGGAGGCATCTGGCTTCTAGAATGCAAAGTTGATTGCGCAATCGTCACATGGAGAGATGGAGGGCATCCGGCACCATCGGTCATGGCTGGCACGGCACTTCAGGGCCCTCCCAGCATGTCGGCCGGGGTGGAGTAGTAAGTTCCGGCCGAAGCCAACTTGTACAGCGCCGCTACGTGGTGGCTCGTGCTTGGGGGGGGTGGCAGAGCGGCGATGCAACGGCCGTGCCGCAGGGTAGGTAGCTCTGCAGGCTCCGATACGCCTGATACGTCTTGGACTGGGGGCAGGAGCGGGAGGGCAGGTCGGTGACAGCCGTGACAACCTCTTCGGGGAAAGAGATATTAGACGATTTCCTAGACCGGATTTGGTCAGCTTGACAAAGCACCAAGGCCAGCGGCCAACACCACAGAGCAGGGCGCCGAGACATGACTGATGGGCCCTAAAGTAACCAAGGGCCGCCGCCCGTGATTGGCCCACGGTAGTATGGTAGTATGGGCAATCTGGGTAAACAACCGTGGATAATCAGAAACAGACCACAGCGCTGCCTCGTTGTGCCTCCTGACCATGGATGACAGCAAGTTGGAACCCAAAAAGTGATCCCTGCTGGAGGCAATTCTACCCCACAAACGTAGGCAATTTCAGCAATATCGACAGGAACTTTATATCAAGTTTTGGCAGCGGTCGGTGGGCCTCCGGCAGGGCAGAGCATCGGTACCATCTCAGCAGCGCAAGTTACAGCTGCAGAGTAATAGCGTTGCTTGCAAGGCTACCGCCACGTGCAGCATGCGCGTGAGCCCGCGTACTGTACAATACAGTCCAATCCAATCCTGGCTGCTCTGTTAGCTCATGATCTGACAGCGGTGACGAAAGCAAACCACAAATCCTGCCGTTTCTCGCCCAGGAGAACAATCTTGATGCAGAAAACCTCAAAGGAATTTTGAAGGATGATGCAAACAAGTCGGCCAAGCGCAATCTCATCGGTGATTTCTTCTTTCTTGGCTCATGAGAACCTCAAATCTCGAAAGGATGCCAAGCCGTGGGGCTGCCCCGCGCTAACAAAGCAAACCAGGGTCGGAACATAAGCGACGGCTCGCCTCCAACGTCTCCAACACAGGCGGAGTGGAGGAAGTCGAAAACGTGGAACATGCCGACGTCAGAGTTTACTAGGTCCTTCCCTCGCCGCTGAAGTACGTAGTGAGTCCCTTCTGGCGTTCACATCTGACGGCCGTGAGCGCCCGGCAAAAGCTGGATCAGAGGCAAACGCCGCTAGACCTTGTAAAGCGTGTCAAGACGCAATCCCTGAAACAAGCATGATTGTTGATGAGGAGCGCAAAAATCATGACGCGGCAGGGTGACTCTGGGGCGGGAGGTTTGGCGCGCTGGTGCTAGTGCTAGGCTGTTGCTGGGCTGTCAAGGCGGGGATCGGGACGAGCGATATATTATAAAATGGCATATGCAAGACAACGGGCAGGAAAGCGTGGCAACCAGACTTTGTGGTATCGGGTGTGCCAGGCACCGCGCGCTGATACGCGGTGACCAAGGCTTGGGATATGTCCTCCTCGGTGATGGAGGCGCCACCATCGGAGCGTCAGGGCACCGACCGCCGGAGGACGGAGGAGACGCCAGTCCGACCCTTGCCTTCTGTCCATTGCGAAGCATAGAGGAGGTTTTCTGCGATATCCTCAGTATCGAGATGGAAGAGGGGCTACCTTTGCGGTCGTGATGGGGAGATTGGTGTTGAGCCCATCCCAGCCATGACTGCGCATGGGAAGCCGTATCGGGGCACGGCAGACGCGAATCACAACCATGCGCATTCTGTGCTACGGTGCCTTCGGAGCCTGAAATCGGAATGGAGACAGGGTTGGAAATGAATGCAAACCACGTGAGACCGCTGCGAGGTGAATGGAAGCGGAGGCGTCCAAAGCAGCAGGTCGCACCGCTGCGGAGACTGTGCTTCACTGGCGTGCCACCGATCGTTGCGATCAACGGCTGCTGCCCTGGCTCCCGCTCCCAAACGTTGACTTGGTCGCAGCTGCCGTCTGCCGTCTGCCCTCCACACGGTCCAGGCAATCTCTCTCCCCCGCGCGGGCATGATTGGCGGGTGTGTCTGAATCGGGCAGGTTCGCACCACTGCGCGCCGAGCCCTGGCTCGCCCCAATTGGGCCGGGCTCTTTTCCCCCAAGCTCTGAAACGCAACGTCGAAGGACCCAGGCCAGGTACCTTCTCGCAACCTTCTAGGTCATGCCCAGAAACAGCAATTATCTTTTCCAAGCCCTCAATCTGGGCCCTCTACCTACGATGGCAGGCCATTGGGCGCTGCTCCATCGGCTTTTGTTCAGCGTCGGAGACATAATGGGTTCCTGTCGGCACTTCAATCGATGACAGCTGATGCTCCTTCTCGTTCTCCCTCGGACTCCAGTCACAAGAGCGCCTCAGGAGGATCAGCGCATTTCTCCTGAGCTAGAGAATCGCCGAAGTTCACAGGGTGTACTTCGAGATTTTGTCGGGGGTTTCGACGGACGTCAACAGTCCCGGTTTCTTCACACCTGCGCGGTCCACAGGTATGATGACATGGGAACAGAGACGGCAGCGGCACGGGGGCGGCGAGTGCCACATCCGCTCTCAGCAGCTCGACACCACCACTGCCTTTCCCATCACAGCCCGCCCGGTGCCAAGACTCCTGCCGTGGAACGCACACTCAAGCTTATTTTGACGGTATGTATGAAGCAACCCATTGGCCGGGTTTGTGGCCCCATTTTGGTTAGGATCCGGCCTGTGATCTTTTCTGTGTGATCTTTTATATCTCAGTCACACTTAGCGCAACTCTCAATATGCGGAAGCCCTACGTGTTCTAGGCCTTGGTGCGACATCAGCTGTTACTTGGTCCCGATGGTGTGCACCTCCGAGTTGCGAGGCTGTCACCCAATCCTTGGTACTGGGGCGAGCACGATGCGGCGTGGAGGTAAGATCACAGCCGAGCAGGGAACTCGAACCGCGTGTCCAGCACTTGCATCAAAGTCAACAATGAAGGAGGCTTCCCGCACTACCCTTATCTAACCTGCCTATCGTATCTTGCCCACACCTACTCCCAAACCCTCAGCTCGTCGGCTCTGCGTTACACCCGACCCCCGAAGGCTAACAGTTGTGTCATTCGAGTCCCGTATCAATGACCCCCTTAGGCAGTTAAGAGTTGCATGGCTGTGACCACGGCATATACCCCTTACGGGGTTGCACTGGGATTGAGAAGGACGACAATTGTCGTTCGATCCTACACTGAAAGCTACCTCAGAGAGGGGCAAAAAGAGGGGGGTGTCGATGGCATCCAAGATGAGATGGAAGATTATCTCTCCACGCATGGATACATCGACTGGCTCAAATGTCCGCCCAGGGTAGTACTTGTCCCTCCAATGCCATCCAGGGATCACCTATGCAATCGAGATTCTTCCTTTGGCCACTCCGGCAAAGACGCCATAGGGACAAGCGTGTCTAGTATGCCAGACGGCAAAATCAAAGCAGAGGCGGAGGCGTTGGGGAGTAGTCGGCAAGTGCTGACACGACGAAGGGCACAACCAAAACAGCGTGAGGGGAGTCTGGACCCATCGAACTCTTTATTGCTCAATATACTACAAACCGAAAGAACATGACTGACATTTTGAAAGTGACTCTCCCCAAGATTTTATCGTTGTTGTAACCCGCCCTAGCAGAACGCGCTAGACAGCCGAAGACCCCCAAGCGATGGTCCCAACAAGGTTCTTTCGAGTCCAACACGTTATCACCAGCCTTGGCCCAAGGCGCGTGATCACTGGCCACGAACCTCAACACCACTGTTGGAGCTTTCGACCCGGTGCCGTAGTTCCATCATCCGTGAAATTGACCACCCAATAACCCCCGCCATGAGATAGGAGATCGCTTGCTGTTGATAATGGTTGGTGAAGTGTCCGGGGTAAGCGCTGAAGTGCCCGCCATGAAAGTTAGCGTACCGACCGTTGACATACGCTCCACGACGGAAGGCGCCCGCGGGCTCCCAGTTGCTGTAAATTATGATGATCACAGCACACACAAGCATCACACCATACCCTAAGATGTCCACCTTGCCACTCCATCGACTCGGCGGAACGGTGTTCGCCGGCTCTGGAGTTTCCCCAGCCGAAGGAATGCTCTGTTTTTTGAGCTCCGACTCCAGATAGTCCATCCGTTTCAGCAGCTCAGGTGGTGCAGCGGTCTGGGCCAGCTGGGCCAGCTGGGCCTTCAGTTTGGCGATTTGATTATCCCTCCGGGAGAGCTGGGCCTGCGTCTCTATAGCAGCTACCGCTAATTCCGACCTCAGTTCCTTGACAAGACTCTTCTCCCTCTTCCTCACGATCAGCGCGTGCTGGAGGAACCGGGTCTTGCATGCTTCGGGGACGCCCGCGAATCTATCGTCGACGGCGTCAGGGGGGATAGGACGGGTGGGTGCGCCGTGTGACTCAACGCTCTTTTCCTTCTCCCCTGCTTTCCCTAGCGTGGAGGTGGGATCGTCGCCCCATGGGTCTTTAGGGCCCTGGTATTTGAGAGGAGAGCCCCATCCGCCATCAGCTGGCACCGGCCTATTTTCGGCGTCGTCGCCGCTCCATCCCCTCGCGGGCCCGAGAGCTTCACGCTCTGGTGTGGTGGTGTCCGGCCCGACCCCAACCCATGACGTTTCAGTTGGTTTTACGCGCCACCAGGGACTTCGGGGTCCCGTGTCGTTGTTCGTCTTGTTCTCTGGGTCCATCTCTTCTGGTTTTGGGTCTGGTTCGTCCGAATAGGCTGTGGTGATGGAGCGACCTGCATCAAAGCCATGAGGATCATACCTCACATCAATAGGCTGCACGTCCTCAGGGGGAAGGATGATCGGTGGCCCCTCGTCGCCCTGCTGGCTGCCGCGCGGTATGAGCCACAAGTCGCGGCCGCCCCGGTCAGCCTCGGACTTGACCGCCTCGATGAAGTCGTCGTGCGTGGGGTGCCGGCATGTCTCTCTGTCTTCTGGCGGTCGCTTGGTCGCCTGGCTGCTGTGGCGGGAGGAGCTCACAGATTTCTGCACCTCGTCGAAGGGTATGACGCGCGGGTATATCCTCTTCCCGGTCACGGGGTCTACGCCTAGGGGCATGCAGTTCATCTTTAGAACTGTGTTTTCGAGCCGCGCTTCGATCTCGGCTAGGGATAGTACGCGGGTCTTCTTCCGAGAGGATGACGTCTTTGGGTCTGACCCTTTCTCTGGAGTTGGCTCGCCAGACGCTGCGCGCGGGTGTTCTGGCGGTGTATGGAAGGGCAGGTCTGGGCTGGAGAAGAGGGGAGCGGGCGCTTTTACGGGCTTTTCCTTGGGTGGCCGCTTCTGGAAGGACGCCGCCGGCGCGCCGACTGGTCGCGGTCTCGGGGGGGGCCTGTGTGTTGGTGTGACGCGTTTTTTCCTGCGTTCTCTCTGGTCCCTGTACCATGCGACCTCTTCCTCGTAAAGATAAGGGGATAGCTCGTCCTCGGTTTTCGGGATCAAGAACGACGAGTCCGATTCATCTGATTGTTGAGGGGCGGCAGCCGGGGATCCGAAGGGGTTCTCGGGTTTTTGGTGGGCTTGAACCCACGTTTCTTTCCCCCAGGGTAGCTGTCCTGTGGTGGCGCGATCTGTCTCCTCTCTGGCCCATGGCGACACGGGATTTGGTGGTGTTCTCACCCCGCCGGGAGGGTGGTAGTCGATACTCTCGGGAGGCGGGTCGGAAAGAACTGGTGAGCTATCGCCGGAATCGATGAGCTTGTCCTTCTCCGTGGGGAGCTTGGCTCCTCCATCTACTAATTCAGCGTACGGCTTCTTCTCCTTCACGGATGCAAATCTGTGTCTTCCCTTTGGTGATTCGGTAGTTCGTTTTTCACCCGACCCGCTAGAAGAGGCCGTTTTGGAACCTCCATCGTCGTCGAACTTGACTTCCTTCTTCTCCCCTTTCTTGGGCGAATCGGTAGGTTTCGGCTTCACCTTGAAGGCGGTGAGAGGCTTTGGCTTTATCGTGGTGGGTGTGTCTTCGAAGCTCTCCTCTACAGTGCTGGCGGTTTCTGCGCTGGGTTTCTGTGGGGAGGGTGTTTTGAGGCTTGGCTTGTCAGGCTCCTTTTCCTTCTTGGGGGACTCGGCGGGTTGGGACTCTTCGACTGGTGGGGACGTGGTGCTCTCCTTTGCGGCGGGGGTTTCCGAGGCAGGTTCTTGTGGGGAGGTGGGTTTGGAGCCTTCTTTACCAGAATCCTCTTTCTCCTTCTTGGGCGAATCGGTAGGGTTGGGCTCTTCAGGTGGTGAGGAGGTGCTGGTTCCCTCCTTGGCAGATTCCTCCACGACAGGTTTCTCCTCGGCTGGTCCCTCCTGGGATGCCACATTGGAGCCTCCTTCATCAGGGTCCTCCTCTTTCTTAGGTGACTCGGCAAGTTTAGACCCCTCGGCTGGCGAGGAGGCGCTAGTCCCTTCAACAGATTTCTCCGTCTCGGCCGGTCTCTGCCCGGATGTCACCTTGGCGCCTCCTTTCTCGGCCTCTTCCTCTTTTTTGGGTGGTTCAGCAGGTTCGGATCCTCCAGGTAACGAAGACGTGCTACTATCTGCCTTGGGAAGCTCATCCTTCAGGGCAGAAGGCGTCTTTGGGGCCTTGTCGGGCTTGTTGTTCTTCTTGGATGACTTGTTCGACTTCGATCCCTCGGCTTGCAAAGGAGCGCCGCCGCCCGACCCGGTGGACTCCTTCTTGCCTGTTGCTTTTCGTTAGACTACCCATATTCACAAATGCCGCCTAAGGTTGGCAGCGCTTAACACTCGGGGGAGTTCATCGGACATACCGCTATCCGACCCCTTCTCTGGTCCCTTCTCCTTCTTCCCTTCGGACCCCTTCTTCCCCCGAAATAATTCCTTTGCTGACTCCATCGCTGCTTCGATCCAAAATAACGATATTAATATATTCGGGATATTTTATCAACCCTCCTGCGACCTTTTATCTCATGAGATCAATCTCGTAGCGCTGATTCGTACTTGGTGAGATGGTTTGCTGTTGAATGGAACCGAGTACCATCCCCTTTCTGTCACGCAGAACGTCTCTCATCATCTTCAAATACGGGGGCGAACAAAAAGGGCGAGTCGTCCGGGAATGGAAGGACGGGGAGGAGCATCCCCTTTGTTTAGAGTTGTCATGATGCCGGCTGTTCGTCGGAGCACAAAGGAAAAGAAGTCGAGGTTGACGTTTCCGGTCGGTATTTTGTGCGGCTCTGATAACAAAGCCATGGGGATTCGATATGATGTGTCAAAGACTCAGAGCACATCTCCAGCAGCGCGGTGCTTGCTGGATACCTCGTGCACTCACTCTCTGTGACAACCCCCTTAGACCCGAAGCGAAACGAATGACACAACACTTTATTTGTTGCAAGGCTTAGATACGGGTCAAGTACTAGCCACAGCTGTAAATACCCCCTGACAAGAACAAAACACCAAATATGACCTTCCTTTAGGTAGCAGAAAAGAGTGTAGATATATCCAGTCTGGTATGCAAGACGACAAAACACAAAACCCACCCCTGAGTCCAACGCCAATTCGAGACAGTTTATCCGCCCTTACTCGCAAAACTCACGTCCATAAACAAACATCCAACATGTATCCCTTCCTTCCTTCAATGTATGTCCGTCAAATCCTCAGCCCCAAAGCGATTCAGGGCTGACAAGCTTAGACGGCCCCGGGCTCCTCAACGGCCACGATGACTTTGTGCTGTCCCCAGGCGAAGGCTGCCCCTGGGTATAAGTCGGGCTCGACTTCGGAGTCTGGAAGTACGCCGAACGTGCCGGTGACATATCATACGCGGGGCGCTGATACACCGGCTTCTTGTTCGGCGACGGCAGCGGGCTCGGCCGGTTAGGCCGTAGCGGTTGCCTTGCCTGGCGAGGCTGAATGGGGCCAGGCGGCGGTGGGACAAATACGCGGTTTATCGGGTATGGTTTTGAGATTGAGGCGCGTAGATGGAAGCGTCGCTGGTGCGACATCTGGTGGTGTACCGAGGGGAGGTCGGTGGAGTCGCCGCCGGGAGAGGAAAAGGGGGATGTCTTTTCCCAGGAAGGTCCGAATGCTCTCCCGGCTGGCGCTACTGTCATGGTGATGCACGCCAGCAAGACGAGTGTGTCGTCAAGGCCGAAGGTGGTGATATGTATACCGACGAAACTGCTGTGAAAACCGGCGGACATGGTGGCGGCTCGAACAGCGGCTCGTACCAAGAGAAATATCACGGCGATTTGCATGCCTGGAAGGAGGTATCAGTAAGGCGATTCAACCAAATGACACAGCAAGAATGTACGAACATATCAGCCAGGAGTTGAACCCCAAAGAGGAGAAGACCGCCGAGAACGTGGAGTCGAGATTGTGGTGCCGGCGAGACAGCTTGACCCGGAAGTACCAATACGCCGCGAGGAACGCAGCTTGACTAGCGAGCTGCAAAGCCAGCCCAGCAACAAGCAGTTGAACCCCTTGGTTCACCTGTAACACACCAAATATCAGCAAACCCCCTTCCGTAGTCTCTTCGAAGCTCAGTTGCTTACCACGCCCTCCTCACCCCTCTCCGAAGCAAAAGCCACCCCAACCGACTGAAACACCAACGCCAACACATCCACCGAGAGCAAAATACACCGGACGCGCCACCAGACTAAACTCCCTCCCATAAATGACCATAACCCTCGGCAGAGCCAGATAATTCGCCGATCCGATCAGCGTCGCCCCCCAAAGCGTGCCCATCACAAAGACGCAAAAGAGGGCATGGCTGGCCTCGTTGGCCTGGAGCAGCATGGCGCTGACATGGCCGAGGACTTCGACCAGCAGGCCGATGATGACCAGGACGGCGTAGAAGGGGGTTTTGTAGCGGATGCCCGTAAAGAGGTTGGCTGGTATCAGGGCCGCGAAGGCCGCGAGCATGAAGGCATTGCCGACGGGCGCGGGCTGGAGGGATGAGAAGAAGCCGTCTCCGATCTGGCAGGGCTCGGTGTCGCAGTCTCGGGGGGTCGGGTGCATCATTTTGTTGGTCCCTCAGGGCTGGCAGCGGCGGCGGTGGAAGGCGGCCGTCGTCATGAGGAGGCGAGTGGACTTGACCAGTAGACCAGAAGGAGGAGGAGGAGAAGAAGGGGGAACGCGTGTGCCAAGTCGGGCTTCCACCCGGTGAAGATATACCGTCGGCGCCCGCCTTACAGTTCTCCAGCGATGATCCCGCGAAGCCGGAACGCATATTGACGGCGCTTCGAGGGCGGGGGCGAGGTCGTAGCTGTACGACCAACACCCAACACGCACATGCAGTGATGCCGGTAGAAAGCTTTGCTCAACCGGCGCCCAGCACCGTGCCACGGAGAAGACCTTTTGGCCCCGTCCATCGTTGTGGTGGCACAGAAACAGTGCTGATCATCCTCAGAGACACCCCCCTGAATCCGTGTGAGCGCCCGGTGAAGCATCATTATCACAGTAGGTATACAACTTCACTCACCTCAAACCCAAACCAAGCCCGCGATATTCACCTCACCTCACCTCACCACATCCCACCGTCCCTTCTTTCTGACGGCCCACTCTCCATCCCTCTTTCGGCCCCTTCTCAACCCCCAATACAGTGTGTACGCATACACACCCATAACCTGCCCGACCCGACGCTCTGGAACGCTTTGTTTTAATTAAGCGCCGGGCACGACCCGCGACCAATCACATCCCCCCGCCGCACAACCAACCACCACACCCCACCCAGTCGACACCGCTGTTGGCAGCAAACGCCAACTCTCTACCATTTGACCCGGAAACCTCCCATTGGACACGCAAGCGTGCCCGGTAAGAGTCGTTCGACCGGTGCAGCTATCTACAGGGCGATAACGGCCCGGCCGGGGGAGGGGGACGCCCTGGCCAAGACATTGATTCCCACATCCCGGGCGGTGGTGGTGGTGAGGGGGGAGGTTGTTTGTTGGCTCTTGCTCTTGTCCTCGAAATAGGTACGTAGGCAGGTGGGCGATCGATCAGCATCAGCAGCTCAAGGTCGGCACTTGGATCTGGATCTGGAGAGGGGTCGTCCGCTTAACCGCCACAGAATCCTTCTGCACTACCTACCTACTCTAGTTGACTGACAAATACATCGGGATATGAGAGTTTTGTAGAGTAAGGTCGATAGCTGAAGTTGAAGCTGAAAGCCCACAGCAATGGCAGGTGGTGGTCTAGACTGTCGACCACCTTGCCAGGGGCAGCACGGGCGCTAGGCCACCCGTAGTTAGGCCTCGGGTTCACCCACAGCAGTCCCACTCATCTCATCACCAAAAACCCACCCGGCCCGCCAGCCATTGCATGACGTCAAAGCCGACCGACGCCATCACTCCCACCATTCCCGCCCAGCCCTCAAATGATATACTTCGCGACGCCGATTCCCATCCGCACCTCGAGCTCCAGGATTCCCCTAAAAGGGTGTGAAAGCGTCCCTATTTTTGCAACCATTGCTGCCACCAAAACGCCGCGGCGCTCGTCCTGAAATAGTTGGCTTGCATTGGAGGCGAGGTCGAAGTTCAAAGTCGCCAGAGGTCGCGGGCAGTTGGCCAGACACACACGCACGCACGCACGCACGCAACGTACTGCAGAATTACGCGCTTCTCCAACCGCTTGCAGCAACCGCCTTCCCCAACCACCCACCTACCGATGACCAGATGACAACATCAGCGGCCTACCTGGCCAAATTATCCACGCCGCGCGTGTTTGCTCGCTCGGGCCGAGAGGGGAGGTCCTGGGCAGCGGCTGCAAGCCGAAGGCTCACGCTCTCGGCCCGGCTTGGTCGTGATAGGCACGCCACCGGCTTCGGAGATGCGAGGATTAAGGGGCTGGGCCGGGAAATCACAGACGCCTACGCTCTTGTGAAAGACTGCTACGGTGAGTCTTTTTTGCGCGGCTTCCGAGTTAAATATTTGACTGACATTGTGTTGGAGATGCGCCAAAATACCCCGTCGTGCTCGCCCACGGCCTTTTAGGGTTCGCTGAGCTGAAGCTCGCCGGCTCGTACTTACCCCCCATTCATTATTGGTATGTGCTCAGATCAGGTTGATTGATCTCTTGTGGCTCAAATCCGAGAAGAATTCAGTTGACTTACGCCTCATAGGCGTGGTATCAAAGAAGCTCTAGCTGCTCAAAATATTGAGGTCATCACAACTTCGGTTCCTCCTAGCGGCTCAATCGCACAGAGGGCTGCTAAGCTAGCAGAGGGCATTGAGGCCCACGCTAAGGGCAGGAGCGTCAATATCGTTGCCCACAGTATGGGTGGCTTGGATGCGCGGTACATGATCTCGCACCTCAAACCCAAAGGGGTTGATGTCAAGTCGCTGGTCACTGTTGCCACTCCACACCATGGCAGTGCTGTCGCCGACTACATAATCGATGAGATCGGGCCAGAGAATCTGTCGCGCTTGTATACCCTCTGGACAAGAACCACAGGATGGGACCACGATGGGTTCGAGCAGCTGACGAGGAAGTATATGAACGAAGTGTTCAATCATGCAATCCCGGATGATCCGCTTGTTCGATACTTTTCCTACGGGGCCATGCTCGTTGAGAAGCCGCCATTGCTGAGCCCATTCCGCGTCTCTCATCGAGTGCTCAAACACCTAGAGGGTCCAAACGATGGCCTTGTCAGCGTTGAGAGTAGCCATTGGGTATGCATCTCTGTGGCGCTTTGACTGAACATGGAAGATGTTTGCTAACCAAGCCGATCTAGGGAACATACAAGGGCACCTTGCTTGGCGTCAACCATCTTGATCTGATCAACTGGAGCAACCGGCTCCGCTTTGCAGTGAGAAAGTGGTTGGGGAAGAAGCAGTCGTAAGTTGAGAATTCCCTGGCAGCCGCTGGGATACGGCCGTATTCTAACCTACAAATCTGTTTGTCAGTTTCAATGCGATTGCATTCTATCTTGATATCGCAGATATGTTAGCGAAAGAGGGGCTCTGAGAAGTAGAGATATCCGGGTTGGCATGTATAATTCTGTAATTCTGTAGGCGTTCAGCAAGGTAAAAATCTGCCGAGGAGGTTTCGGCGAGTTTCTGCCTCAGGGGATACACCGTATGGGACGCGGTCGTACCGGGCTGCCGTGGAAGAGGGCACAGCCACGCGCCAGGCGGCTCCCAGCCATCTCTGCGGTGTTGAAAATATGAGGGTAACTCATGCTGTCGACCCTGGCCGGGCCGGGCCGGACAGAGCCATGATATTATTTTGGAGGATGACAATGGGGGCCTCGCGAAAGACGCCTGCGTCGTCCTCCCGGCGATCACGGCGAGTGCCCTGCATGTTTGCATGCCTCTGCTTTGGAGGCGCGTGGAGAAACCATGCGCGTCTTGCAGCGGCTCATTGCAGCACTTCACTCGGCGATGCTGTACGAAAATAGGACGGAGGAGATTCTGCCACGTTTTGCGACTCCAGACGTATGGTCCCGTGCTAAACAAAGCTTCTGGATCATATCCGTATGAGCAACGGTGCAACTGAAGCTGATCCCATGACGCCTCGGTGATGGTTCAACGGAAGCAGTCAGACGAACCGGCTGATGTCGCGCCCCAATGTCTTTTGATGCGACTGGAGTGGAAACGAACATTATAAACGCATTGTAACGCCACCCTATCGATGCACGGGTCATTTTGCAGGATGGGGAAGATGCGAGTTTCTGAGCGTGAATGGCGCGCCGGAGCGGTGATGTCGGTGAAATTTAGCGACGCCGTTGGACTGGCCGGGATCGGGGCCGAGGCGGCCTTGCGATGTGCAAGCTATACTCGGTTGCTTTCTCGGGCAATCACTCGCTCTTTGCGATCCCCGTTCCGGTACTCGGTTCTCCTCTCGGGTTTCAATTCCCGAAAGCTTTGCCCTTGGCCCATAAATCGTTTGGGCGATCAGGGAGATGTGCCTTCCTGATTCATCTCCAAGACGGCGCTATAATATCGGAAAAAGGCCAACCAGTCGACGTCAGCCATAGCCACCTCCTTTACTTTGTGTCAAAGTCTGGTCGGGGTGATAATAGGCTAGGTCCAATGACCTTGGCAAGGCGGGCGGGCAGTCTCGCGACAGAGATTCTTTCCGATGGTTTTGACGGAAGGCGACAGTGCCCTTGAGGTGTGATGACATGGGAGGGAACCCGCCGAGAGCGGGTCTGTGGGGGACGGCATGCGGCTGCCCTAACTCGCCCGATGAGACATCCTCATGATGATAACCAGTGCACTGATGGCGTCGCGTGGTTGGGGAGGGTGTCGTGAATCGGAGACACCCTTTGATGGAACTTCAAGGCTTTTCCTCTTTTTGCATAGCGCTCCTTCCCCAGACAGACCACCCGCCTCGGCCCTCGGGACCCTGCATCTGCTGAGCCCCACCTGCACTTAAACATCAACCACATGCACCTCAGCGACGGTCGATGTTTTGTGACTTCCGGTCATTAATTTTGCGGCGCGTCCAGCGGGACAGCTCTCTTCCTGCCTAAGCTGGCCATAGGAAATTACTTTTATTTTAT
>Ga0247770_1001032_pt1 | contig 24277 bp, 18 predicted proteins | sample UWRJL136409B6_FD_179943 | JGI IMG/M metagenome (GOLD analysis project Ga0247770, IMG submission 179943) | Plant litter microbial communities from Arlington Agricultural Research Station in Wisconsin, United States - UWRJ-L136-409B-6 | ecosystem: Environmental > Terrestrial > Plant litter >... | reverse complement strand
GCGAAGCACTCCCCAGTTATATACAAATGGAAGCTCCCTGTGTGTGGGGAGAGCACATGATCCAAGGCCCCTGCGCTCCAGCCAAGCCTGGAGCGGTGAGGCGCCTGCGCGCCTGAGCGCCAAGAACTGCCGCTGCAGTTCGACAGATAACTAGGGCGGAGCTGGAAGAGAAGTATGGGGGTGGATCCATGGGTGGTGGTACCTCTGGCGGGATGGGGAGCCGGTGGATCCGGTGCTTTTTGGTAAGACTGCGTTGGAATTTCTAGATTTCCCGGATGTGGATGCAGAGGATGTGAATTGGGAGACGCTGGCGAAATGGGTTACTCAGGAAGGGACTAAAGACGAAGTGAGGGAAGGGGGATCTGGTACAGAGAGTGGATCGCAGCCACCGGAAGAGGTGATCGAGGCAAAGGGGAAGGGGAAGGGAAGGGGAAGGGGACGGCCGGAAAGCGACAAGGCACCAAGGAGCCGACCCCTGTCCCGAGGGTTTTGATGGAGGACCTAAAGACGCTTGTGTTGGGAGGAAAGCTACCAGAACTGTTGAGGCCGGGAAAGGAAGGGGGCAAAAGGAAGCGAGAGCCCGTCACCCCTGAGACGGCGGAGACACCGCCTGCTCCAGCTCGTCGTAGCCGGCAGGTCACGAAAGGGTAGAGTTGAGCTGCAGCGAAGGAAGTTCTGCAGCATTTTAGCTCTCTCACAGCTAGTGTGACGGGAAAGATCCAGGGGGCACATTTTGCAGGCGTTGAGATTGTCTTTTCACGATCGTCTTTTCATGGTCTGATGTGAAACAAACGGTCACCTGGTTAGCCACGTGACTCCCCACTTTCACCACTATAATACTGGCTCTCTGCCCCTCTCTCCTTTTTATCTAGAATAAGCAATTCCATCACTCTTTTGCCGAACGGCCAACAAACGGCCGAAAACATCCTGGTTTTGTGTTCCACATCTGAGTTTTAGCAGGCTGTATACTTGAAAAGTACAGGCTTTGGTGGTATTTCAATACTTCAATAGCCTCAAGTAGAACATGAATGTCATATTTTGAGGTCCATACACCCGGTTGACTGGAGGCGAAGTGTGACGACAAAATTCTTTGGTCTATGTTGACGCGGAGAGGGGGCAGTGCCACTGTAAATAAAGGTATCACAGCGAATATTAACGCTGGAAATAAGAGGATCCGGAAGGCAGTGCCTTATACAATGACTGGAGTGGAATGAAGTTGCTGGCTTGACTAGAACTAGATATAGGAGAGGAGAGAGCCTGTTATAGGCTATGGGAGGCTCTAGAAGAATTCCGGAGCTTTCTATAAGGTAAAACTAACTAATATAATAATGGAATAGTATTGTCTGAACCATTCTTTATGGTTCTGCTGACGTAGTGGCTCACGTGGCCACTTTGGTGTTCTAATTAATTCTGTAGGGCAGTAGCCCCACTGGATTCAGGGGGTTCCACCCCTCTGAATTCCAGAAGGTTCCGAGTGCTCCAGGGGCCCTAAGGGGCCCTGGAGTGGGTTGGAATCCTCTGGAGCTCTCTGGAACCCCAGAGGATTCAACTAGTAGTTTCGGGGCATGCAACCACACTATAGGATACGCGGTACAGGGTGCTCAGTAGCTAGAAATTAACAATAAGTAAGCTGTATTTAAAGATTATTAAGACTTACTACTTTAAAGTAGATAAAACTCCTAAATAAGACGCTTCTTAGTATATATTCGCAGCTAAAAAATAAGTGTAGGAAACCTAGCTGCATATAAAGGTTTACACTAAGACTAAACCTAAGTAGATTAACTTTTCAAGAAACCACCCCAGTGTTAAGCAATGGCCCTTCCTCAGGCCCAGGTAGCACTAGAATTAGGGTTAGGGTAGAGGGTCTGTGCGTGGCCACCCACAATATTGGGCGCTACAGCGGCTAATCTCCAGATTAGAAGAATCAAGCAACCATCAAGACCAGTTTTTCACTCCCTAAGTTAGTCACATGAGAAATTACCCCAACATACACAGGCTAATTTTAACGTGTGGCGCTATTCCTCCAGCGGCACATTCAACCACATATGCTTCCACCAGACCTGGGAGTAAGCCTTATGTTATTACTTAACCTGCGCGCTTAGCTTCCCCAGTAACAGGCTTATAGCTCTACACAAAGTGGTCAAGCACCTGCAGAAGAGAACCAGATTCGCGTGCTGACTGGGGTATTAGAGTGACTTAGCCCTGTGCTTTGTAAAAAGCCTTACTTAGGCTGTTAACCAACTGCCACCACCGCTGCATAACACGTCCGTCTGCCCCCCTGAGCCCGCCCCCCGTGCACCCAGCTGGTCGTAGTCGTCGAGAGAAAGACACATCTACTCCCCGCACAAATGCGGGTATCTCCAACCCCCGTGGATACACGTGAATTGGGCCCCCTTTGGGTTACCAGAGTACGGCATGCACCTCGTGTCGGCACTCACAGCGGCAACCCGGCTGCCTGGAGGTGGCATGCTGTCCTGGGGGCCACTGGAACCACCGCTAGCGTTCATCAGCCTGCTAATTTTCGGGATCAAGGGGGAGTAGCTGTTAAACGACATCCCCTTCATCGCGGAGAAGCCCACTGGTGAATACAGCTTTTCTATCCGTGTTAGGTTTCTCAAAGGCGGCGATGTCCGTGCTGCACACAATCCTACCGACATCAGGTCTTTCGGCTTATTGCGGGGATCGGGCGCCGCGCCCCTGGCTGGGTGGGAGTTGATGATTGTTACACGCATCCGGGCTCGTTTTACTGCTGCCCGATGTAGGTATCTCCTGGAGGGATCCCTTGTTTGGCACTGAAGGAGGGCGCGACTGGGAGGCTGGAGTGGATTGGCCTGGCGATGGTCTGCGGCTGGCAGTGCATAACTGATAATGTGGGCAGGGGACACGACGAAGGATACAAAGAAGATGGCGGTGATGGGTTCTAAGTTATTCAGATGGGAGCGACTACTCGGAGTCTATACCACGAAGGGAGACAGTTTCACATTCCATTGCCTTAGGTAGGTACCTAGGTAGTTAGTAGGTACGTTCGATCACTGCAAGGACAGTTACAACAAAAAGATACGAGCTGAGTAGCGTTTGCCTTTGATCTCGGACCTGGCTCGGCTCGGCTCGGATATGGGACAAGCGTTAGTGGTGCGCGTCCCCAAAGATACCACGACCCATGCGCTGTGCCCACGTAATCCAACAACCCTCAGGGTTGAATTGATGGTAAGGCGACCAATCACAGCTGCTATCTATGTACTTTACGACTCGGCACCTGCACCGGCAGATGCATTTACTTAGGGTTGCATCGACGAAGCGTCCTGTTTGGCCGCAGCTGCTACGTCTTCCGAAGAAACGCATGGTTTTCCCACACCTACCTGTCAAAACTCCCCATCGAGGCTTGGCAGGCCGTCCTGCATCAACCGCCTCACATTGCCTTGCAGCTAAGTGTTGCTGGTGCCTATTGCGCTGGGCAAGCGGATTCCATTGCCAGGTGACACCGAGTTTGGATGCTCAAAAGGAAACTCCCATAGCTGCCTCCCCAGACTTTTTCCAGGCACCCAGGTAGCTTTGTTTTAGGTTGAAAAGAATCCCCAACCATTGCTGCTCAGCTTTCTGCAACACTTCTTCCTCGTCATCCACCTTTACACTCGCGTTACGGTGCGTGCCCATACGAAATGGTCTCCCCCTTGATTGACAGTATGCAACTGTGCGAGGGGCATGGACGAAGGATCTCGGCAATCGAATTGCATTGGCCACATCCACCTAGCTCGCGGAAGGACCTCGCAGAACGCCTCATGGGTACCCTCACATCCGACCTGGGCATCAGCAAAAGAAAACTGAATCTCTCCTCACTAATCGACGACAGGAGAGAGCCTATCCATTCTACAGCCGGCTCGAAACGATCGAACGTGGTATTGGCTTACTACAACGGGGTGGGCAACCTCAATCGCAGGAAGCTTGTTTGGGTGGAGACCTGGAGTGCCAGGCGTACCGACGACGGCCGATCTGGCAACTCGAGATCCTCGAAACGACCCATACGCGAGGTCAAATGGGCTGATGTCGAATCTTACTTGGGGAAGCTTGGGGACCGTGTCATCCTGATAACCGACTACGATGAAGACTCACAAAACGTCGATGGCTTGGTCCCTACCCTGTCCGATGAGTCACAGATAAAAGTGCTCCAATCGCTGCGGGCGAGCTCTAAGGATTCTCTCACCGTGCATCTCGTCAAAAGTATAACGAGACATCTTAGACAGGGCATCGACATCACTCTCCACGCCCTCGTGGGCGGCGGCACTCAGTACCTTGAGCTTCAACGTCCCACAGGAAATCATTCAATAACCCCCGTTCTCATCGGCGTGCAAGTTTCAAGAATACCGGTCCCCCCCGTGTCTCACACCACCACGATCAAAGACCGCTTGAAGCTTTGGCTTGCCACCGCACCCCCCAGCGTGTATGGGGTCCGAGCGACATTTGAGGGTCCGACCACTGCCAGTGGTCCGCAGTTGCTCAAAGTGTTGGTCCTCAATGATGGGAGCCACACTGATGAATCGGATATAACGTACTGCGAATGGATCCACAAGCTTCACATGCTTACAGAGACCGAACGGGTGTTGGGTGGACTGTTAGCCAGGACGTCTCAGTCGCCCGAAGAAGAGAGAGATGTGGAAAGAGTTCTGACGCAGTGGAACGGGTGTGATCCATGGACGACATTCAGTCATGTGAAGAAGGGGGATTACAGGAAGATCATGGTATTCCCATTCGTGTTCGAGGAGATGGGGTTCAACACAAAGACAAGTGGCACCGCTGAGAGGAAGGAGGCGGACCTGATCCAAGAGATTAAAGATCTAAGTGCCACCCTCAGAGCAAGATTCGACTTCGATGTCCGCAGCATGTTTCAGATTCCCCCAGGTGTGCGTGGTAGGGGTCTGAAGAAACAGCTGAAGGATGAACTGTTGCGGTCCTGGGGCAGTAGCAACGGACGTCCAAGTCAAAACTTGCTCATCCTCATTTATTCAGGGCACGGAGAGAACCAGGATGGCCGGATGCAGCTTTCGGGGTGAGTACCTACCTCAGGCTCGGTGCCAATTTGGTTACCTACCTACCTAGTATTACACCGTAGTTTTGGCAACTGACAAGTTACCCACAGAGGGAAAGACTCCAACGTTGACTGGGCGGAAATGCAGGACTACCTGGACGAGTTACCCTGTGATGTTGCTCAGATCCTCGATTGCTGCTTCGGCGGAGCCACCGCGAAAGCGGCGGTTCACGGCAGGAATGAGATCCTCGCAGCTGCCAATAGCCAAGAGAAAACCTACACTGGCCGCAGGTCCTACCTCAAGGTGGTCAACGAAGTAATTGGATCACTAGCAAACGAAAAGCGGCCGTTTTCTTTAGAGACGCTGCACAACTTCGTAGACACGGCCACAAGGAACCACAACACCAATGGTGCAACACGTCACCCTGACCGATTTCGCAAGCTACACAATGAATCTGGACATCTGGGCAGCATCTATCTCCGGCCAAAGGATGCCGATACCAGCGCGGCCCGCCTCCCCGATCTTCCTGTCCGACTGGCAGACAAAAAGATCTACGCCAGAATCGACCTTGACGGCGAACAGCAGCCTAGCAAGATTTCGTACATGACTGCGTCCCAAGTCATCAAGGATATACGCGATTTGGCACCGGGTGGTCAATGAATGTGGATTCGATGTATTGGAAGTAATATGATACACGTTCTGTCAACTGCCCATATGAAGGACTTAGGATGTTGGTTTCTAAAGGTTTCATTCTTTTCACTACGTACGCTCATCACTACAATGCTTCCGCTGCCAACTGGTTCTTCGTTGATATATTGGAAATTACATGACTACCAGCTTTGTATTTAGCGTCACAAGTGGCTGAAGATGTATATGGAAGAACTCCTTCGGCTCAAGGCGACGCCGACACGCCAATTGCGCCAAGTTAGGTAATTGCTACGATTATTGCACTTATCAAGGCAAGTGTCGTCAAGCCTGGGAGATCCACCAAGCCTCCAATACCTAGGCCACCCTTAACTGTTCCTCACTACCTCGGTAGGTATGGACTCTCTTGCTGCTCGGACCCACTCAGTTACTGGCTTCCAATTTCATTAAGGACAGCGTTACATCAAGAAATAAGCAGCCGCGAGACTGAATACAATACGTACTAACCCAATCTTAGCGCTGAAAGTTCCCTCTGAAGGGATTAAGAATGGTGTAAGACCATAGTCCCATCGCATGATTCCTTATCCTTAATGCCATCCCGTCGAACTAGTGAGGGGTACTAACCGGCTGCGGAACGTGGTTAAGGCTCTCAACCCCTTCTTACCGTGCTAAGTTGCAATGTCCCAATCAACTCCGTTATTACATATACACGTGAGGACCAGGGCCTTCCACCCATTGCCTCCAATCAGCTATAAGCTTTGTGCTTAATCATCACAAGTGCGGTTTAGAAATAGCAGCGTGCCATTACCAGGGCGGCGACAACGACTACTATGACCTTATCTACGTCAAGTCCAGCTCGTACAACTGCAACACCATGCTCAACGCCGGTTCCATCGTCGACGACTTCGACGGCGACCAGCTCCCCTCCAATGGCTTCTTCCGCGTCCATGCCGGTCTCTACGGCAAGCCGGCCATGAACTTCTACAAACGGTCGAATGGGAACTGGGAGTACTACCAGGATAATGGACAGAAGCAGGGGGATTGCTATCCGCTGAATAACTTCAAGTGGTGCAGTATTGCGATTCGGGGCGCGTCGATGGGGGATCATATGTGGTGTACGGGGGCTTGTTAGACGGGGCTTGGACACATAGAGGGCTCCTTGGTGTGATAATGGGGGCTTCGTTGCTGAATCGAATGTTGATGCGGACGAGACTCGATTCCCGTCAAAACATTTGAGGGAGACTACCGTGCGGTGATAGGACGTAATATGTAGCCTCCGTCTCAACTCCATCTGGAACAATACATCAACCCCCTGTGAGGCTGGCCAGTGTACGGGCACTCCATTACTATAGTTCCAGTATAATTCGCACCCGTGGCGGTCCCGACCTAGAAACGTTCTAACAAGTCCGAGTCACCAACAGTGCTAGCCCCTAACCGTTGCTCGATAGCGACAGACAACCAAGGTTCCATCACCAGCTCGAAACGAGACTTCGGCTCACGTCTCCACTGCGCTCGAATCGTCGCAACTGCCGGGAATGGATCAAACAATGAGGTGTCCGCGCCATCAGAAGACAACATTAACGCGCAGTATTCAACGCTGAAGTGCGTGCCATTCGGCTGCATCCCTTTGGCTGAAAGTGAAACCTTCGTCCACAGCGACCTCGGCTTGATTTTGAGTTCTTGCTCGGCTTCCACTCTAAGCCTGTTTGCCGGAAAGTAAACTTTCTCCTGCCTGTGGACAAACCATTCGAGTCCCCGGCTCCCTCCTCCTTTCCCGCAACCATAACATCCCCAAGTGCATCTACCCATCTTCTCCCCCAACCTGCAACCTGCAACACCCCCTGCCTACCATGGCCGGCCATAGCGATACCAACATCCTCCCCCACCTTAGCCCCATCAGCGAACCGGCGGTACCCCTCCCCGCCGCCACCAACAACCCTCCCCCGTCCTCACCCACTAAACTCTCCCCCGCCGACCGAGCCCGCAAGCTCGCCGAACTCGACTCCCACTTCGAGAAAAGAATCCTCGCTATCGACCAACAAGCCGAAGACGACAAGGACAACTCCGAAGCCATAAAAAAATACCGCGAGTTCAACAACCATTGTCTGGCTGCCTACCACGCTCGAGATGAGGCCGCCTCCAGGTCTTTGCTTGGTAGCTGGTGGGAAAGAAGGAAGGCCATGTCTGCTGCGGGTCTGCGTGAGGAGAGCAAGCAGCTGAAGGGGGCAGCGAAGAGGGAGTGTAGGGGGATTGATGCGTGGGCGAAGGAGAGGGAGAGGGAGGTTGTGAGAGAGTGGGATGGGAAGAGGAGGGTTGTGTTAAAAGGGGGGGAGGTGGATATAGATGTGGAGGTGATGGATGGGGAGTGGAAGTGATGGATGTTTTGGGTCTGGTGATGATGGGGGAGTGAGAGAAGGGCGGAGTTGTGGGGAGTTAGGTGTCAACCTGTCAGAGTGTTAGCTGAGGAGGCCCGGGGTTGGATAGGAAGCAGGCATCTAGGGCACCTGTTGTCTCTTCTTCGCCCTCCTTCTAGTGACCAAAATGTATCCCCAGGAAACCACTGCACCCATCATATCCCTTCAAAACCCCTGCCCATTTCAGGTAAGCATCTCGCCATGTCTCCTCTGTCCCTGTGTAACAAACACTGCAGTATCTGGCACCAGGAACCCAACCACAACACAACAGCTGCAGCGGCAACCGCGTCACACCCTTTCCGTCCCACGTCTTATTTTAGTACTACCATCGTCCCGCGCGCTTCCTTCGCGCGCACATGGCGCGCACGCACGCACGCCGCATGGCATCCCGGGCCATGTCCGAGCAGCGCAGGGCATCCGGGTCAGAGACAACTAGAGACGGGAGAGGAGGTCCGAGCTGAGCCGGGCAGCCAGCCAACCAAATTTTTGGCAGACCGATGCACTGAAATCTGGCACCGAAAGATGCAATGCAACGCGGGACCCGAGTTCCTGACTTCCATTCATTCTATCCAATCTGTCAGTAGGTTGGTAACTTGAAATGATTGCTGATAGTCTGGTAGTAATAGTGAGCAGGGATGCAAGCACCCTGCATGCAGGACGTCAAACCACGACCTTCTTAGCGAGAATGCTGCGAAGTGTGAGCAATGAGAAAGCAGCCATGAGATATCAGGTCGCACCGGCAGTGGGCGAGTGGATAGGTAGCGTAGCCGCGCTTGTGGTGCGGGGCGCGCAGCGATGCAGACCTGAGGGATTCAAGACCCAGATGCGCGCCACTCATCTCAACCGACCGCTCACCGTCGTGGTGATGTGTGTTGGTGGCGTGCTCCAAATTGCGGTGGTGCACGATCTGTGTGGAGATTTTCCGCCGTGGGGTCGTTTCACTTTGTTCTCGGAGCGGTTCCGAACCGTGTAACCGTGTTACGCTGCGGTTGCGGGATGTGGGAGGCGCGTTGTTGATCGATCCTTCCTGCCTGCCCGCCCGTCGCTGGCACGCGGGCAATGGCTGCGACGTCCTGGGATCAACCATGTTTGGTGCTGTGGCCGTGGGCAATACTGCTACCATTCGACTGCAAGATGGACGTGCGATGGATATTTTTGCGTGGGCGCGAGCGAGCAACGGTGCTGGGAAGAAGTGGTCGAATTGCGAGTGGAGAGCGAGAGAACAGTCGGCTCATTGTCCGTTATTGGTCGAGGGTCGGTGCAGGGTACAATACCAGCCATGTCGGCAGTTGCAGGTCGGCCACTAGCATTTTGGCCAGGACGAGCGATGGATGCCCACGCAGTATTACGGCAGCACTTGGTGTGAGTTGGAAGGGAATCGGCACGGCGGGTCTCGAATGGGGCCAGCAGCGAGGCGCGTCAATGGTTTCGGCCACAGTGCGCTGCAATACCACGTCGCGGCGGCCGGTGAGTGGCCGTACCGTGGTTTCTGCTGTCGGGAAATACTGACCGATTGCTCGACCACATCCCCTGTCGTTTCGAGGACCCCGACTGGGCGCATCACTCATTCTTAGTCATTTCTTTGCGTGGGCGTGCGGTGTGTGATCCGCGTGCGTCGCGTCTCTTTTTGGCACATTTTTGCAATTTTGGCGGGCAGGAATGGGCTTCGAGAAGGACAGGCTGCCGGTGCCATTTATCCGGCCGCTCACGTCACTGCGGTGTAACACACCTTGGGCGGCAGATTAACGTTAGTACCATCGGGGATACGGCGGACAGGGACAGGCATGCGTTCGGGGAGCTTGGGACATAAGCTCAAGGGGACTCGGAGCTTGTCTGCTATTAAAGAAGAGCTGCACTCGCTCTCTGGCCCCGCTGTGGAGCGATCGACAGACATCCCTACTACGTTTCCCCTTTCCAAGACTCGACGCCTGGCCACTGGGATTCAGCTGACTCCGCTACCATGAGCGAGAAGAAGGAGCCGACCAACGGTGCGAAGGCAGAGGACATTGCCAGCAACGGAGCCACCGCGACCGAGAAACACGCAGACGCTCCGGTAGCGAAGGCGAAGCTGCTGCACGAACAGGACTCGGACGGCGGCTATGCCGTCGATGTCGACACCGAGGCCGCCGGCAGCGAGAGCGGCCTCAAGGTCGCCAAGGACGGCCACACCCGCCTCATCCCGCAGCCAAGCGACGACCCCAACGACCCGCTCAACTGGTCGTGGGGGAAGAAGCACCTGATTCTGTTCGTCATCTCGTGGGCTTCGTTTCTCCCGGACTACGGCAGTGCCACCGGCGCCGTGACACTCCTCCCGCAGGCTGTGTAAGTCAAACCCTCCCCAACTTCACTTTCATTCCAACTTGCAGCTAACAACCCCAGCGAGTGGAACACCACCCCCGATGACGTCAACCACTCCCAGGCCGGCAACGTCTTCATGCTCGGCGCCGGCGGTGTCGTGGTGGTCCTCCTCAGTGCGTACTTTGGCCGGCTGCCCATCGTGTTCTGGTTCCTCCTCGGCTCGACCGCCACGGCCGCCTGGTGCGCCGGCGCCACCAGCCTCGACTCCTTCACGGCCGCGCGCATCCTCAACGGCTTCACCTCGACCGTCTCGCAAGCCGGCGGCCTCATGTTCATCCAAGACATCTTCTTCTTCCACGAGCGCGCGCGCAAGATCAACATCTGGTCCTCCTTCATCATCATCTCGCCCTACACCGGGCCCCTCCTCACCGCGTTCATGCTCACCACCCAGCCCTGGCCCGTCCCCTTCTGGGTGTACTTCGCCATGAACGTCCTCGCGCTGCTCCTCGTCGCCCTCTTCCTCCAAGAAACCTACTACGACCGCTCCATCCCCGCCGCCTCCCAGCCCCCGTCCGGCTCTCGCCCCGCCCGCCTCCTCGGCACCGCCCAGTTCAAATCCCGCCACCTGCGCAACACCTTCGCCCAGGCCTGCTGGCGCACCGTCTCGGTGATCCTCAAGCCCACCATCCTCATCTCGTGCTTCTTCTACGCCTTCACCTTCGCCTGGGCCGTCGGCATCAACACCACCCTCTCCATCTTCGTGACCCCCCTCTACGGCTTCGGCCCCAAGCAGATCGGCTTCTTCTACTTCACCCCCATCGTCGCCGTCATCCTCGGCGAGGTCATCGGCCACTGGCTGCACGACGCCAACGCCAATCAGTACATCCGCTCTCACAAGGGGCATTTCGAACCCGAGGTCCGCCTGCGCGTCATCTACCTCTCCATGCCGCTCGTCATCATCGGCCTCGTCCTCTTCGGCCAGGCCATGGAGGCCCAGTGGCATTTCATGGCAACCGCGGTGGTCTGGGGCCTCTACGTGTTCGGGATCATGATCACGACCGTCGCACTCAACTCGTATTGCTTGGACAGCTACCCCGAGGCGTCGGGCGAGGTGTCAGCGTGGTTGAATTTTTCAAGGACGGTGGGGGGGTTCATTGTGAGCTACTTTCAGGTGAGGTGGGCGGAGGCCCAGGGGACGAAGTTGAGCTTTGGCATTCAGGGCGCGGTGTGTGCGGCCGCGGTGGTGCTGGTGGTGGTGCTGCAGGTTTGGGGGAAGAGGTTGAGGGTTTGGGGGGGGGCGTTGAATTTTAATACTAATTAGGGCGGGGTAAATATATGGTAGTTTGTGGTGAGGCGGGGAGGGGGTGGTTGCCTGGGGAGGAGGGGAAGAGGGGAGGGGGCGGATGATATGTACACAAGATATGGGGGATGGCAAGTGGTGCAGTTTGAATTCAATGCTATCGCCAGAGCGCAGCGAGAATGATAACTGGATGCCAATACGAGCCGTGGTTCTGACTGGCTAGACAAAAACTTGTTCTAGAGAGGGCCCTGTGTTTGTTGTTGTTGTTCGACGTATTGCTGCTCGTCCTATGCAGATTCAACGACCAGAGCAACCGGTATCTGGCTGCCGTCTTTGGCCTTCGCCTCCGCCTTTGTCTTCTCGGGTACATTGAGAGAAACCCCCAAAGTGGATGACACTGTCTGCCTCCTCCACTTCCTCCTCCTAGGTGCTTCCTCTTCAACAAGACGAGAGACTTCGGCGTCCCACGATGACGACTCGGAGTGTCTCCATATCCCAGCTGTTGCAATCGTAAACCAAGTCGGCTGGACAGTGGCAGTTTTTGGTGTTGTCCACTGCGTATCCAATTTTGCCTGCTCCTTGTCCAAGTCCAACTTAGCCTGTGATGCGGATGGTGCTATCTTGCTGCCACCAATCCCTTCCTCGCGAAGATGGGCTTCTTGGGTAGGAACTTCGCCATCTAATACCGAACACGGCCTTTCGATTTCCTCAGCGATGGTTTCAAGACAATTGGAGAAGAGCAACGTACGTGGAGCTTTGTGGGGAGATGCGTGGTATTTCCGTGGCCGGACTGGCTTGGGAGGGCGAGGATTGCCACTTGATGAAGAGGAGAGAGTATCAGTTGCTGCAATATGAAGCATCGCCCATAGCATGGAAGGCGTTGATGGTTTGTTGGGCTGACCTGTACTGGTTGGTGTTAGCCAGACTAATTACTTAAGTTCATGGTCATTCGGTTGGCAAGGGATAAATGACTTACCATCGGTCGGCCGCGCAAAATCTCCTCCACTATCTCCCATGATACGGTCCTGAAGGCCACCCGTGGTTGCGGTGAGGACGCACCGGTAGCTCATACACATAGACATCCGAGTCGCTGCTATCCCTTCTTCCACGCGGCCGACCACTACGCACCGGGGGACAGCAGGCCTGGCCCATCTCGATGCTTCCCGGATTGCTGTCCAAGAGAAAATGTGGAATGTGACAAGCGGAAGTGAGCGATGCGATGCAGGTTTGTGCCGGAGATGATATCTCCTGTAGCCGGTGCACGATGGAGTGCAGTGGAAGTTGACTGTTTGAGGGCTATCTAGGGTGTCTTAGACATGAAAGATGATGATTTCTTTATACATTGGTTGCAGTGAAAAAGCACACGAGTTTGTGGGATATTGATTCACTTTTGTCTGTTTGGGGATTGTCAAATGGTGTGGGTGATTCACTATGTTGCGTCAACCACTCTGTTATGAAGTTCACCGTCACTGCGCTTGGAGGATGATCGGCAATGACAACATAGCTTGACCCATAGTATTGTGAGTTAGCTTGACCCGTGGAAGGCTTCAGTACGAATCGGTGAGGTGAGTAGGCCTGAGACTGGTCTCTATGAATCAGCATCATGTCTTAGTATGGGACGAAATTGGCATTCACTCTGTTTTGAACTCCGAGTCACATCCTGTAATTTGGGGTTTTGCTGATTGTGGGTTCCCGGAAACATCATGGTCTTTGTTGAGTGAAAAAAGGTGCATTGTCATTTGTAAAAAGAAGTTAGAGGAGGTTTAGCTTCTTTTTTAACTACACGTTTGTTCTTGTACGTTTTACTAATGAACAACTCTATTGTCCTATCTGAATTTTACACAACTTCTGTACTGAGAGGAGAGTTATCATAATGGTTTGATTACAAAGAAGTGTGTGAGGTGTGAGTGGCGTGTGGGTGATTAACTTGGGAAAAGGGAATGAATTCCGACACCATCGGCCGCAGGACAAATGTCAAACCCGGGGGATGGGAGGAGGGGATGAATTCCGACACCGTCGGTCGCAGGACAGATTTCAATCCGGGGGAACAGGAGGAGGGGATGAATTCCTGCACCGTCGGCCGCAGGACAAATGTCGAACCGGGGGAAATTGCAGGGTCGGGAATGGCAGAGGCTGACGGGAAGAAATAGTCCGGATGACTGTCGATAGTAGCCGTGCTTTCAAGCGAGGGTGAAGAGCTAGCAGCATCCTGAAGGGTGGTCAACCTAGCCACCTCTGGGTCTTCTGTCAGAGGATGATTGGGAAGGACGGAGCTGGTCTGTTGGTAAGCCGATGATGCCGCGGTGGTGGCCTGGCGCTTCCTCAATACCATTCTTTGCCGAACGTTTAGGGTGCGCGCAAGGGCAGGAGCTGCTAGAGCGCAAGCCCAGGAGAGCTTTGGGGCGGTAGCTTCGTCTAGATCGACGTCGGATTGGGAGTTACTGTTGTTACCCTTGGCGCCAGAGTCTGGAGCACTAAGAGGTGGCAGGAGCGCATCTGTGGACCCAGTCGTAACTTTCACCTCGCTTCCAGTATCCTCGCTTCCAGTATCCTCGCTTCCAGTATCCTCGCTTCCAGTATCCTCGCTTCCAGTATCCTCGCTAGTGTTCCAGGTAGTCGGTGTTGAGATGGGAGGAGGTGATGCCGTCGCCTGCTGCTGCTGCTCTTGTTGCTGCTCCTCTTTTCCTGTTGCCAGAGACGGCTCTGCAGTCGCTGCGGCGACGATCGCAGCCCAGTTTCCCTTGCTGATTGACACATCCGAAGCACTGCCTGGACTGATGGCGACGCAAATCGCGGCGGGCGATGGTTCAACCGACCGGAGTCTCCGCATGTGCTCCTTCCAGCGTCCGCATTCTTCGCTCATATGAGCACGTAGGTCGATAAGGCTATCGCGCTGCATGCGGGGCACCCAGTGCGGTCCGCCATCTGTGGAAAGGAGACGGAGGACTGCCAAGGGAACAACCCAGACCTTCTGAATGTCAATCCACGAAGCGGTCGGCATGGGCAGGACCGCGCCGCCCTCGAGGCGCAGAGCTTCGCGTCGGGTGCTTGGCCTCGGAGTGTCGCAGATGGCGCGAAAATGCTCGGCGTCCTTGTGCTTATTCCGCCGCCGCGCCCATGGCATGGCAAAGGCCGTGCGCCCGGAGCCGTGGGACGAGATGGGCGTGATCATGGCGTGAGTTGAGCGTTTGGAGAGCCGCAATACGATGACGACAGGATGGCCGCAGGCTTGGGCGTCCAGGTAGCCTCTGGTGCTCCCCGCGCCAGGCGCAAGTAGAGCATTGTATTGATCAGGGGAGAAGAGTCGTTTGGGCTTGAGATTCGCGATGTCGCCTCCGCGCCAGCGTTCTCCATCGAGCGCTGCCATGCTTTCCCACCTTCTGAATGAATATTTAGGTGCTAGAAGTGAGGTTTCGTCACGCTCCTAATTGTGGTGGTGGTGATGAGCAAAGCTGCTGCGGTCCCCAGTGGGTTTGGCTGCAATCAAGTTACCCGAGTGGGTGCCCGAGTGGGTGCTGTTCGAGCTCCCGTGACATGGTAAACTTGGGATGAAAATACGGGCCCGAGCTTTCTCCTCTATCCAGCAGGAGCTAGCAAAGACACAAGTGACCTACCTCCCCCTAAGAAAACTTAGCTGCTGTGTGGAAGGCTTCCCACCTAGTCGTTTGTTGCCGACCACGGCCGGCCAATAAGCTTGAACTCGTAGCTGTCAAACATCCACTGCTCACCCTGGAAATAGCCCGTGGCGTTCAATACCGGCTTGATCGCCGGGATCAGCTGTCCGCCGAGCTCGTCTGCTATCCTGCTTTCCGTGCTGCCGAGTTCCCCTCGGGGTCTGTCACGGATGATGCGGAGCTTGTCGCTGGAGCCCGTTGCAAAAACGAGCCAATCCAAGGGCGACCCATCTGCACTCCAAGGTTATGTATGGTATGTGGTTTCTCACAGCAACTCGACCAATCTCCAACCGCGTGCCCACAAAAAATCAAAAATGTCGCGTAGTAGGTGTCTCGCGCCCACTGTTTCTTCACTCTCGAAAAACCCGAACGGAGTGCCGCGCAGCTTGAATTCGAGATCGTGCAAAAACACCTCATCCAACTCAGCGCTCCTCATAAACGGAATCGGTGGCAACAAGAAACCCGGAAACGACTCGCACGCCATCAGCTCCCTACATTCCCAAATAACCTCATGCAGCGCCGGGCGCCTGAGGATGGGCCCTCTCACGATGGTGATGGGGATTTCAGCGATCAAGTGTACTTTTTTCCAGATGGAGTACTCATGTATGCTAATGCCAGCGAATTTGGCGTGGGTACCGAGTGCAGCATTGAACAGAGATGGCCAACCAAGGAGGGGAGAGGGCCTTGGAAATGCTCCCGGTGTGAAATTATGTCGGGGGGTGGCCACCCCAACCTGGAAGCCGGGCCACTAGGGGCATTGGAGCGGGTCACTCTATCGTGCCTTCCATCTCAGCTCGGCAGCTTTTCTCATAAGTTATTGTCACACTGGAACGAGAGAGATTCTGCTGAACAAAGGAAAGGAGAGGACGGCTACTCCGTCCTCTCTTATATATAACCAGCCATCCTTTGTAGTTCCACCACAAAGGCTCTGTTACTGGAGCCTCTCCATTGTAGTCTCCATCGTTGTGAATTGCCTCAGCTGCCCTCTTCTGGCCACGCTGAGGGCTTGGCAACACCATTGCCAAGGGTTCTGGATAGGTTCCGGCCTCGAACCTCCTTCTTTGTCACAGTTATCTTGGCCGAGCTTGCTGTCTATGACCAAGCCGAAATCTTCGGCCCCAACAGAAATGTCGGGTCTTTACCAATTTTCCCCATATGGACCCCCCGCGTCTCACCATGGCTTATCCTGAGTAGCGCCTGAGAAAGGTGGGCAGGGGGGGGGGGGGGGGGGGGATACTTTTAGTTAAGGAGAAACAACAACCTGACTGGTTGTCCTAGCGATCCAATGAGGATGGCACCTTAGCTGGCCCTGCCTGCGGATAATGTCAGGTGGTGACACGCATGTGAAGTCGAATTGCGTTGCTATTAACCTGACCCCTGTTATAGCCTCAGCCCATCAATGTAACCTCCGAAGCCTTGCTTTGACCACCAACTTTGATTGAGACTATAAATACCAGTACCTAGTTAACAACTCCCCCCCACACCCTCCGCAAACCAGACGCAAAACAGGTCAAATTCGATCGTAGACCAGAATCTAGCCAGAGACATCACATCACCGCGTGGCTCGCAAGTCCCCCAAATGACAAATCCTTTTGCCACGGCTGAGACCGCTCTCTTTGCGGTGATTTCTTTCGCCGTCTTTGCACTAGGCCTCCGCTCAACCGACCGGGTAAAACAACATGGCGACCCCGTCCGGCGAGGCTTCTACTGGTATTATAATAGTCTTTGGCTCTTCTTTTTGTAAGCATTAGCATTGCTACCTACCTGCGACACCAGACAGGAGGCGCCTTTCCATTCCCAGAGATCTGCAGGATCCTAACATTATATCACCTACCAGTGCTGGCCTTTTAAGCTTGATAAGCCTTATCCTTTTCATGGTACGATACTATAATTATGACGGCGACTACAACGACACCTACACCAGATCCGAGGGGTCGTTCTCACCTACCCGCCGCATCGCCGTTACTTCCAGGCTCGCTCTGATCTGGTCCTACGTCTCCCTCCTCGTCTGCACATGCCGGCTTACCGTGGGCGCGAAGCTCGCCGCCACCCACAGCGTCGCCGGATCAAAGAAGTTTGCCATCAGCATCTACATTCTCGCTGCATTCGCCTCGCTTCTGTCGTTCGCCTCATTTTGTGGTCGACAATATAGGCCCTTCGGGACAGATGGATACGATGCTGCCACTGCTATCCTCTCCCTCCTTGGGTTCATTGCCATTATACTATTATGCGCTGCTTCCTTGGGTGTCTTCGTTTTCTCTCTTATCGCTCGCAAGGCCATTAAGGAGCAGGCGCCGGTGTTGCTCAAAGTGGCAGATCGACTTATTATCGTTTCCGGTATCAACACGATTGTCTTTGCCTGGACCATTGCCGCCGTATTGCTTATCGGGATTGGGGACGGCGCCAGGGTGCAGGTGGGCCCTTGGGCCCTGGTTGACCTCATCATCTCGTACGTTGGACCGTTTGCGTCACTTGTGCTTATTTATTTCTTGGGCAAGAAGAACGAGGGCGGGTTGTGGTCTGGTTAGGATACCGGGGATGAGGGGTACAGCATTGGAGTATGGGAGTCGCTTGAAAGCATAGCTGTAATGTTTACTGTCAGAAGCACGGCGTTATTGATAGGTGACTACTCGTGGGGTTTTTGAGAATGGGTTGTATATGTGAGCTTGGTTGATGCTTGCTTGGTTATTCCCTGACTTTCTGGCAGAACCAGAAAGCCCTATTTTGTAAATGTGTTACTATTAACAAAGAATGGGGTTCTGGCCAGGTTGCTAATAAATAAAAGGGCACATTTGTGTTTCGATTGTTAGCGATAAGGAGTCGGCTGAAGTCCATTCTCTTTACTAGCCTCCGAATTCCCCTGAAGATCAGTAACCACCTGCACCGGCGACAACGGGACAAACGGAGTATCTAGCTCATGGTAAACTGGAACTGTTATCTCCTTTCCATCCTTCTCAAAGCGCTGTGTGTCGCCGGCTTCCTGAAGATCAGGCGGAATCCCACTTCGCTTCTGTCTCCTGCGTCTCCAGAGAGCAAGCGCACCCGCGATGCCGAGGAGGAGAAGCGCGCCGAGAGCCACCCCTACACCGGCCTTTGCTCCCGACGAGAGCCCCCCGCTAGAAGGGGGAGGGGTTTTTGGGTTGGGATTCAAATCCCCTGCTGGAGGGTCGGACGCGTCATCCTCGGCCGACGCGAGTATGCGAATGGCAGTCGCGTGCGCGATCACCCAGGCCTCCGAGGCCGTGACGATGGCGGTCGAGTAGGAGTAGCTGGTAGTGGTGATACCTTTGAAGGTTAGGCGGGTGGTGAAGACTGAGGTTGGCGCTATTGGCCGATCCCAGCTGAAAAAGTGTCAAATTACGTAATCACTATTAGTCAGCCGCTCTCACGAGCGGTTGGGCCACTATTCAGGAGCTCTCGGTCTTCCAGACCACTCCTCCGAATACAACACACTTCACGACTTCCAATTACTGCGTTTCTGGTGACCACGTTGAATTCAACAAAAAGGGGCACAACGTCTATAAAGTAGACATCGACAGGGGGCCGGACGACGCCGAAGCCAAAGGTGCTGGTGCAATGCGGGACCTGCGCGGTCGTTGTCGTAGGTAAATAGTTAAATTCACTCGGGCAGCAGGCCCGCGTCGGTCCGCTATTGATCGCGAATGTCCATCCCAATGGACATCGTTCGGTGCTGGCGAAGACTGATTCGGAGCCAGAGGGGTAACACGAGTCCCGGCCTTTAGGGTCTACAAATCGAACTCCTAGCGGCACCCTGCCCCAATCCGCAGTTGTGATGCGAGTGCCGTAGAACTCTGTGAAGCACCGTGTTGCTAGCGCGAAGGCCGTGACCGAGGCCGCTGTTGACGCGCGGGTGGTCGTCATCGTCGCCAGCTGTGACGTCCGGACGCGTTTGGCGGGCAAACAGGAGAAATTGGTAAAGGCAAATTCGCGAGTCTCGCCGCTCCGATCCTACTTCTTCTCCTTGCTAGTCACATGATTGGCTTTGACCAAAAGTGTCTGGTGCAGGAGGATCACATGAAACCCGCCCATATCGCTAACCGGCAAGGGCCTTGTGCTTGGGGTAAGTTCGACCACCCCAATCCTGATGCAACGTTATTCATAGCGCCATTTTCAGACAGGGATTAAAGCTGACAGTATAGTAGATAAGTAGGACAGACAGCTAAAGAAACCCTCTCGATAAGATGAACCGTAAAGTACGAGGCCTTGTTTGTCACATGTCCTCATGTTTTGATGGGCACCCTCTCGAGATTTCAATGCCAACCTCATTGGCAAACTACGTAGTCAAACCCGACACCTAGTAGTATCTGACTCAACTCTCCAACCCAGCCCCCCGCTCAACCTCAAACTAACAAAGAATCACCTGCTCGAAATCCGTCACACAACCCCGCGTATCCGAAACAAAATTCGACGTCAAAATCCCATTCCCCGGATCATTGCTCCCCGGAAACCCAATAGGGACTGACCCACACTGCTGGCATTCATGGCCAATCAGAGACAGAACCAGATTCGACATGGCGCTGCCAGGCAAGCCGCCATTAGTTCCCTGGAGAAACAGACACGTTCCCTTGCCCATATCGAGCGATTGGCACATGATATTCTCGCCGTTCTGGTACTGTCTGTTTTTGTCGATCCGGAGCGAGGCCCCAGCGAACAGTTTCAGCGCGTTGTGGTTGCTGCACAAGGCGCTGCCGCGGCAGTTGATGCCGAGGCCGGATGCAACGGACGAGAGGGCCGTGATGGCGATGGCGAGGGTTGTGGCTTTGGTGAGCATCATTGGGGTGTGTCTTTTGCTTGAGTTGATGTGTGATACAGTGATGTTGGTGAGATTGTGGCAAGTTCGGGAGGCATAGCTGGACTATGGGACCTTTTTATATATGTGCTGCAGCTCCTCTACCTTTTGCGACTGCCATCTAAAGCTAGATTCCTAACATCCAGGGGAGACGAAAGGATCGGATACGGGGATCGAACACTCCGTCCTAGACACGCGCATCACTCATCGGTCCAACTAACACCCGGACTCATTTCATCAGCTTATGGTTGCACCAACCCCAATACCACTTACGGAGGAGACTCGGTTAATGAATAGGTATACAAGCCAAACCTGATAATTAGAAAACACTGCATTCTGTGTCTTCGGACTGCCAGGAAGGTGTTGTTCTTACTCAGCGCCCATTAGTAAAATTACCCTGCTACCTAATTGGGCAGCACGTGCACGAATGTTTTGACCACCAAGGGCACCTAGCTGTGGCGGGTTGGACCGATTACTACACGGTAGCCGAAGGAAAACAATAATCTTTGTCGTGCCTTCGATATTTCACATGTAAATTCGGTTATTTGTCCTGTCGAGGTCCACTGCAAGTGGGACTGAGCGTCTCCGCCCCGCGAAATAAGACTGGCACTTGAATTTTTGTAGCGCGCTGACTTTGGCTACCCCCTTCAGACTGCGTTTGGGAAACAGTAGCAGACTGCAGAGTTGTGCTACGACACTTGATCTTCGACCGCCTTTTCCATCGCGGCGCACGGGTCACCCACCTCGGTGAAGCCACTGCGGGTGAACTGTGGGGAAGCGCCCCAACAATCTCGCTGTTGAGGCAGCCCCACTTTCCCAATGCTTGGCGATTTTCGTCGGGAAATTCGAAATTCGATGGCCGGCACGGCACGGCGGCCGCGGCCCTCCGGCCTCCTATTTTCCTTATCAATGCTTATCGGCGCAGTGAAACAAGCGCGAATCTCCACTTCGTGTCCACAGCTCATCTCAAAAACATCAAAAAGACAGCTCACCGCTCCGTCTTCCGCTTGGTTGATCCTCCCAAACCGCGAGCTTGTTGCCAGCCAACAACCGCCATCATGACTTCCCCGAAACCGCAGGGCGAAGAGCTCGAGGGCGACATCGTCTTCATCAAGACGCCGCCCCAGGCGCCGTCGAAATTTGCGACGGGCGAGAGCTGCGGCGTCGCAACCACCAACGTGAGAATTTCCCCAACAAAACCCCATCAATTGACCCCAACTTTCGTGTTTTGTGCTGACACCGCCGCCAGTTCCCCGCCATTCACAACCCACCTTTGCCTGCCGAAGGACCCGGTTATGAGTCGTTCTCTAACTACGCCCTCGGCGCGCTGTCGCTGGGCATCCCGTGGTATGCCGCCCGCACGCTCGGCGGCGGCCTCAAGACCACCATCCTGTTCATCATCCTCTTCTTCATCCCAATCCTCATCGCCTTCTGGACCGTGAGCTCCCTCTTCTCCCCGCGCATCAACGACAAGGCCAAGCTGCCCGGTCGCAATGTCGAGGAGTACATCACCTTCAAGAAGGACGAGGACCGGCGTCGCTGGAGCGGCCGCAACAAGATCCCCATGAAGACCTTCTACGAGATGTACTTTGACGGCGACGTCGAGTTCAACGGCGACTGCCTCGATGTGCTCGAGTACCGCCACGACTGGGCCAACTTCTCCTTCACCCTGCCGCTGTTCCACTTCATCTTCTTCAACTTCTTCCGCGACGTCCTTTTTGGCCACTCGTCCGGCGACGATGAGGACCAGGTCCGCCCCAACTACGACCGCGGCAACGACCACTACTCGTGGTTCCTCGGTCCGCGCATGGTGTACACCAGCGGTGTCTTTTCCGACCTAGAGCGCGAGGAGTCGCTCGAGGAGATGCAGGACAACAAAATGGCCATCGTTTGCGAGAAGCTGCAGCTCAAGGAGGGCGAGACCATGCTCGACATCGGCTGCGGGTGGGGTTCGCTCGCTCGCTTCGCCAGTGTCAACTACGGCGCGCACGTCACCGGTGTCACCCTCGCTAAGAACCAGGCTGCCTGGGGCAACGACGGTCTTCGCCGCGCAGGCATCCCCGAGACTCAGTCCCAGTTGCTGGTCAAGGATTATCGCGAGGTTGCCGGCCGGAAATTCAACAAGATTTCGCAGATTGAGATGGGCGAGCACGTCGGTATTCGCCGTCTGACGACCTTCTTCCGCCAGTGCTACGACATGCTTGAGGACGACGGTGCCATGTACGTGCAGCTCTCTGGGCTGCGCAAGGCGTGGCAGTACGAGGACTTCATCTGGGGTCTTTTCTTGAACAAGTACATCTTCCCAGGCGCCGACGCTTCCACGCCGCTCGCCAACTACGTCAGCTCCCTCGAGGGCGCCGGTTGGGAAGTCAAGAGGTATGATTTTCCGTTCCGTTTCTCCCTCTCAACCCAGTGCTAACCAGACTCACAGCATCGACACCGTTGGCGTCCACTACTCGGGCACCCTCTGGCGCTGGTACCGCAACTGGCTCGGCAACGCCGACGTCATCACCGCCAAGTACGGCCAGCGCTGGTTCCGCATCTGGGAGCTCTTCCTTGCGTGGTCCACCATTGCCTCGCGCCAGGGCAGCGCCACCTGCTACCAAATGGTTGTGGTCAAGAATCTGAACGCCACCCACCGCGCCAATGGATTCATCTCGCAGTTTGGGCTTAGCGGCGCGCTGGCGAAGGCCAAGGCCGCGGGCAAAGCGACATTCCCTGGGAGTGTTGCCAAGAAGGAGTAGGAGTGACTAAATTACTTATCTGGGGAGGACTCGCCAGGGATGAGCGAGAGGGGTGAGAAGAAGCCGTTATGACGCAGGGACGCGCGCCTGAGACCATCGCTGAGGTGTTTGCGGTGCGTGGGGGCCTGACTGCGGTAATGGCTGGGAGGAAAATGGGGTATAGAGAGTTGGGTACCGAAAAATGGGAGTACAGACTAGTAATGGACGGACTGACTTGGTCTTCTGGCAAGCTCCTGGGTCGCAGGAAGATAATGGAAGTTTTTCAGATGCACTTGAGCCATCGGATCTTGGTTGTGATTTGCGGGATGGTGCTTTTCCTTGGAAAGCTAGTATATTGCAAGAAAGGTTGACAGCGATGGAAAGATCATTCACCAGCGCGCGGGAGCAGGCCGTCAAAGCCGGTGCCCAAAGCTTCCTTCCATCGTTCTTCAACTCCGACAATCTCGTTCTGTTCCCACATTTTCTTCGGCTCGAAGCTCCGGCTTCATGCGCAACGTGTCCGACCTCCCCGGTTCTGCTCAACTCCGTCGAAATTCCGCGAAACTCACGGCCCCTGCTTGGCAAGCGTCGTTTGTGCCTGCTTGAAGCGGTGTGGCGAAACGCACAGCCCGCATCTTGGTGCTTGAGCTTCGACCGAACTTCAAGGGCGGGTCTCTTTCCAATTGAGAGGAGCTTGGGAACAGTTTTCGGCGAGATAAACTAAATTCAGCTCTTTTAACTTTCCACCTTTTCAGCTTTCAGGCCTGGGTGTTGCCGTTCCCCCATTGAGACTACAGCAGCTGTGGAAACGGGCAAGCCATGCTATGTTGAAGATCAGAGGTTTCTTTGTCCCCTTGGTGGGACCTAGAGTTGGGAAGAAGACTCGGTTGCGGAGCTTGCAACTTCGTTTTCAATCTCAGGCTAACTCCAATCCTGGCTCTATCTGTAAGGTATACAAATTGTCCTCCGGACAGGATAAGACACCACTGCCCGCCGACCGCTTGCCACCCGTCAGTCACCTGGTCAACATCCCATCCCAACCTCCCATCCCAACCTCCCATCCCAACCTCCCATCCCAACCTCCCATCCCAACCTCCCATCCCCTCCCTCATCAAGCATCAAGACCTCCGCGGATCCTGCGGCTGCTGTGGATACTCTCGACAATACTCGCCTCCCGTCCCGCAATACCCATACTGCGAGCAGCACAGGCCCGAGACACAGGGACACCTCCCGCCGCTACCGCTACCGGGATTGCCGCTGGCGGAGAGCCTAGAAGAGGCGGATGGTTTTACGGGGCCTCCTCCTCCGCCTGGGTGGTGGTGGGGGGATGTGGAACGTTTTGACTGAGGAACGAGGGGCTCAGGAGCAGCGGAAGTGCAGTTGCAAAGT
>Ga0247770_1001031_pt1 | contig 24278 bp, 16 predicted proteins | sample UWRJL136409B6_FD_179943 | JGI IMG/M metagenome (GOLD analysis project Ga0247770, IMG submission 179943) | Plant litter microbial communities from Arlington Agricultural Research Station in Wisconsin, United States - UWRJ-L136-409B-6 | ecosystem: Environmental > Terrestrial > Plant litter >... | reverse complement strand
GGCTGGGGCTGGATAGCGGGGGGTTGTTGTTGCTGCCAGGCGGGCGGCGGCGTGCCGTACGGCTGCTGGTGTGGGAAGGCTGGTATCCGCCGGGGATCGTTTGGCGAGAATGGCGGCTGTGCTTGGCTTGATGCGTACCCGGCTGGCATAGGGCCCTGGGGTGGTTGTTGGCCTTGATACGGGGGCCCTTGTTGTGAGTAGTGTTGGGGCTGGGGCGCGAACGGTGCTCCTTGTTGGATGTGAGTTTGAGGAGGACCTTGCGGCGGCAGCGGAGGCGCCGACTCGTAGCGCGAGAATCGCTGCTGCTCTTGGGATATTCCCGATACCTCAGAGGTATAGGGCCTCCCTGCGTTCGGCGGGTGGGGAGTTAGAGGCGGCCCGGAGGTCTGCTGCGGCGTGGGAGGCGGCGGTTGTTGAAGTTCGGCCCGCATCCCCGGCTTAGGCGGCGGTGGCGGAGGTCGGTTCGGGTCTTCCCTGTCGGTGTGCTGCTGAGCCTTGGGTACAGGTGAGACGACAAGACTGGGAGGGAGAGGGGGGACGGGCGGCGGGGTTGGCGTGTGCGCCTGTTGCTGGGTCGGAGGCGGCCCCTGTTGGCGCGCGATAACGGGCGGCTCTTTTGCGAAAACATCCCGCAGGATAGCCAGGAAGTCTAGAATTGAGGACTTCTATATCTGTATCAGCCTCCCACTTCTTTTTGCTAGAATATACGGGCCTGACGAACATCCCAATATGTGGGCCACCCGACTAGGTAGGGGTGGTACACCTGGCCCTGCGGGTCGACGTGCTGGCCGGGACGCACCACCATTGTCTCGGTCGGGGTCACGTATGCCAGTGGCGCCTCTCGCGGGTATGCGTGCGGAACCCATACCGAGATCGGGAAGCGGTATGTCGTGCCGCGGAAGAGGACGGGTATCGTGCCCGAGAGATGGAGGAGCAGCGCCGACGAGCCGTTGGGGAATGCTACGCCATCAGTCAGCGGCAGCCTAGCTTGTCGCGCCCGTTAGGGGAGGCGGTGGCGGAGGGGTCGCGTACTGTGGACATCGGTGCGCGGCGACAGCGACGGATATTGTGAGAGCGCCTGGGCGACGTCGGTGTAGGTGCGGTTCACATCGTGGTATTCCTGTGTGCGAGAGGAAGAGGGGTTTGGTTAGCTTAGCGCTGGGCTCCCAGTTGACACTGCGGCGGGGGTTTTCTCGTACGCTAGTCAGCACGCTGTAGAGCCAGTTCAGGACGTGCTGCTGGACAACCATGGCGAATGGGACAGCCGCGAGCTGTTAGCTATCGCAGCATCGCCAGGCCCTGGTTGGAGGTCGTCGATTGTCGACAGTGGTCGTTGCCGCACCGCCAAGCTAATCCCGCTGTTGAGGCCTTGGCGGGGATGACGAGGCTGCCATGCGAGCTTGAAGCTTGGCGTTCCCTCCCCAGCCACCCCAGGGCGTGGGCTTCCTCGGCTAGCGGCGGGCGGGGTCTGGCGCGGGGCTCTGACACGCGCCATTCGATCGCATCGTCCGTCGCGGCGCGATCTGGACTTTGATCCCGCGCTCCAATCTTTCGCAATGGTCCAAAGTAGTTGACTACGCAATGCGCAATGCGACGGAACGGCTCTGCACGCAATCCCGAAAGAAGGCCGTGTACGGATCCCACCGGTAGCAACGGCTTGTCGCTGCAAGGGCACACGGCAGCGGGTTTCCTATTACATACTTTTTCGCGACTGAAGACGGTCACCCACGCCGCGAGTTCCCTTGGTCCTGAATCAGGGACCTCCTGAGGCCCTTTGCTCCCCACGCTTTCCTGCAGCCGGCCGCCTGAGGCCTCCCTCCTTCGAGAATTGTCAAGCGACAGTCAAGGGCGGAAGCACAGGTACTATGTACCAGCGGGACAGTCACATCATCAAGCGACGCCGCGGTCGGAGAAGCACGGGTGTTGCGGGCGAGCTAGACGCCGAGTCTTTGTGGCCTGCGAATTGCGAGATTTTCCCTCGGTCCCCACCACCCAAAGCAGAGGCTGCTACTGGCATCTGACTTGACTTCGACACAAGGCGCACCAGTCATCGCCCGCAGTAGCTTCGATGGCTGCTTGGCATCGATGAGCGAGAGGGGGGCAAATTCTCTCATTTTTATCTCCGTTTGTCATGTCACGCATCCACACAACACTCGCTGCTGACTATTAAAGTCAGCGCGCCCCAGTTCCAGTATGTCCCATTCCTTCCGAAACTGTTTTGGCCCTTATTACCATGGTTTGCCTTCCCGCCGTCTGAGCTTTCATCTTTTTCGCCGCTCCTCGAAGCTTCATGCTCAAAGACCAACCCAGATTTCGCACGGCTGAGGAGTATTACAGATCGCATTCTGTATACTCCTTGCGTCAGGTCTTCGTTGTTTGATCCATCGGAACCCCGAACCAGCCAATTGGCGCACTTTCCTCGCAACACTCAAGCCACGCAAACACGCTTGGCCAAAGCTCTGAACAATTGACACTCAGTCAACATCAACCAGCCAACCAAGTCATGCTTCCGCCCATTCCAGTCTTGGCCGACTATGGACTCTCTCCGACCCATGGCTTCCTCCCGGAAGTCCTGCCGTTGACGAGACTCCCGGATCCCTACTACAACAAGTGGGAGGCCATCGCTGCCAACTTGCAGGCACTCATCCTCAGCAAGCGGTTGCGAGGCGTGGCCGATCGCCTCCCCGTGCTCTCCACCATCGGTCTGGAACACGACGCAGAATGGCGCAGAGCATACTCGCTGCTGTCATTCATGGCCCACGGCTACATCTGGGGCGGTGATAGTCCCAGTGACCATCTGCCACCTGCCATTGCAGTTCCGCTGTTGAAGGTTTCCCAACACCTCGAGGTGCCGCCCGTCGCCACCTACGCAGCAGTCTGCCTGTGGAACTTCAAGCCACTGTTCATGGACGAGGACATTGACAACCTGGAGAACCTCGCCACGCTGAACACCTTCACCGGCTCCCTGGACGAATCGTGGTTTTACCTGGTGTCCGTCGCCATGGAGGCCCGCGGCGCGCCCATTATCTCGCTCATGTTGGCCGCCATTGCCGCAGCGCGAGAGAACGATGCAGCGACTGTTACGCGGAACCTAAGCACCTTCGCCGAACGTCTTGATGACCTCACCGCACTCCTTCAGCGCATGCACGAGAGCTGTGACCCCACCATCTTCTACAATCGCATCCGTCCTTTTTTGGCCGGAAGCAAGAACATGGCGGAGGCCGGCTTGCCCGACGGCGTCATCTACGAAGATGGCTCAGGAACCGAATCCTACCGCCAGTACGCAGGTGGAAGCAACGCCCAGAGCAGTCTCATCCAGTTTTTCGACGTAATCCTAGGTATCGAGCATCGACCCACGGGCGAGAAGCGCGGCCGTCAAGCTGGGTCCGAGGGCGGCGGTCGGCCCCCCCCGCCTAAGCACAACTTCATCATGGAGATGCGTCGCTACATGCCTGGGCCCCATGCGCGCTTCCTTGGTGACGTGCAGGCTGTTGCCAATATCCGCGACTACGTTGAGGCCCACCGCACGAACCGCCCGCTCTCCCTTGCTTACGATGCCTGCCTTTCTATGTTGAGCAACCTTCGCGACAAGCACATCGCCATCGTAACACGGTACATTGTGGTGCCTAGCCGTGAAGTACGAGCACGGAGCCGCAGCCGCAGTCCCGTCGCGACTCGCAAGATGAATCTTGCCACCGCTTCTCGCCAACCTCAAGGAATCGCGTACGACGCCCGCGGAGCCGCTGCAGCAGTGAAGCAGGATGATAAGAAGCAGAGTAACCTGAAGGGCACTGGCGGCACAGCTCTCATTGCCTTCCTGAAGCAAGCGCGCGATGAAACCGGTGAGCCGGCCATCGAACAGTGGGCGCAGCGATTCATGAGTAGGCAGCTCAGGATCGAAGGTCAGGGCGACTTTTTTGCTGGCAAGCCCGAGGAGGGAGCTGGGCAAATTGAGGAGGTGGAGGTTCCTGGCCTGGCTGGAACATGGACCATCGATGACGAAGTTGGGGGAATCTGCAACTACTAGCCCACCACGTCTCTGTTCATATGTCACATGCCACGGTCAATGTTATGTGCTTCAGTCGTCAGTTTAAGCAACTTCAGCGGAAATATCGGTCTTATCATGATCTGCTGTCTTGTCATTCGTTCATGTGCAAAGTCTATCTACCCCCAGGCTTCACATTCGTTTCAACTACACCTACACCCTGACCTATAGTCATCTGACCTCGGCTATTCCACATTCCAGACTTCTAGCTCTACAACCGCCTCAAACCAGCTGAGTACTGAGCTAGCCAGTTTTCGGAGTGTATCTCTAATGTGAAGCACTCCCCGAGATGCCCAAGAACCCCCCGTTTCCACTTGATACCCCACGGCAGTGCTACCCAAACATACCTAAGTAACTTTGCTTGATCGAGAGCACTTGAAAAAAGCCTGGCTAACCTTAAACGTATATGTGGCCGGGGTAGATCCGGAACGTCAAGACGTACAACTCGATACAGAAAGGGGTCTAGGATGTCTGGCTTGGTCCGAATCTCCATCGAGCCCTCCATAGCCCATGAGCACGACATCGAGAAACTCAGGCATACGAATAGGAGCAACGATTTCTATCGTGCCACAACAGCATCGCGCAACGACAAAATTCAACAGGATCATGAAAACAGCGCGCTATATTCGGTGTCTGGACTCGCTATCTTGCGGTCCTTGCCAAGTACTAACCATCCCATGCCCCTCCCAGAGTAACCTATTGGGGGTATTGGTAGTCTGATCCAGCCCGTGAACCATCACGAGAGTCCGGACGGGACCCATAGCCAGAGGAGCCGCCCTCGTCATAGCCCGAGGCCGAACCCGGGCCAAAGAGAGGGTACGCTGAGGGGCCGGGGCCATGCTGGAAGTGCCTCTGCGCAGGAGTAATTGAAGCAGGCTCGTGCGGGGTGTACGTAACTTGAGGAGCTGGGGCCTGGGCAGGACGCCCGTACTGGGCTTGGCCGGTGGCCGTATGGCCGCCCCAGTTAGATTGCTTGACAGGGTATCTTGAAGCATCATAGTAGTTAGTGCTTCCGCCACCCGTACCAGCAGCGCCGAGCGTCTCAGGACCAGTACCGCCTGCGGAGGGAGCGGGGGAGTAGTTACGGGGCGTTTGGGAGCCGGCTGTAGTAGGAGTCATGTTGCCGCTGTAGGATGGGGTCGGTGCATTGCTGCCGTAATCTTGGGGCGATCCGGGATAGGAAGGTTCACTACGGCGGGATGAGCGGTCGGAGGATCGACGCTGGGAGCGACTACGTGTCGACGAGGAAGGGAGGTGCGTGGACGAGTTGGATTGATATGCTTGGCTCGAATGCGGTAGATATCTGCTGGAGCTGGCAGAAGTGCTGGACTCTTCCAGGTCCTTGATTTTCTTTTTGACCGCAAACACCTCATACGTCTTTAGGGGTAGTCCCTTCTGGCCTGGCAATTCCCAGCGCTCGGCATTATAGTCGGTCGGCGGCCAAGTGCTGCTATTGGGAGGATGCTTGGATTTGCTGGAGGACGGGTAATCGCTCGACGACTGCGAGGGATCGTTCGACGGCGGGCGATTGCTCATTCTGATGGATTTGGTGTTTGGATACAAAGAGATCCGCTGGTAACGTTGCACGATATGTCTCAGAGGGCGGTGCGGGATGTGATGTTTTCCAATCGCTGCGCTTCAAGGCCCTCTTGGAGAGTGAGAGTCGGCGATGGCTCTGAAGCACTAACAGGGCCATAGTGGGCTGTAGGAGGCTCTTATATTCTTGCCTCTGGGCTTGCAAGGCGTTAAGGCGCTGAAGCCATTGAAGAAGCCATCTCATCTACTTTGAAATGGGGAACCCCTCTGCCCTGTCTCCGCAAGCTGATGTAACATTCATACCATTTGCCTAAGGATTGAAGCAAGGAACGCGGAGGCAGCCCGCTGATCAGTCTACAAACTTTGGATTATGGTATCAAATACCAGCTGCCTGACATTTCGAGCAGCGAAACACCAGGTGGAGGCAGTGGTGTACAAACAGGCCAGCAAGGCAGGTAACACAACGCCCCCAAGCCATACTTTCCTCCCTATTCAAGCGAAACATCTTTGTTCGACACCACAATCAAAACCATACGGAAACAAATCACACGGACGAAAATCACATGCAAAATTAAAGGACGCATCAAACTCAGGTATGAAAATTCATTGTATTGCTCACCACCGCTCATTCCCTATCTAAGGTATCAAAAGGCAGCGCTAATCCCCGAACGGAAACAACAAAGCCCACCCAGAGCCCCTTTACCGCAGCCAGAAAATCAACGCTCAAACACCCATATATAAGATGAACATGAACAAACCCGCCCACCTATGTGGTATTTACTGCTCACCCTCCCCCTTCTTCTTCTTCTTCTCCTCCCTCACCTCGACCTTGATCTTGCCGTCCTTACTACGAACCATGACAAGTTCGCCCGGCTTACCGCGGGGATTGGCAGAGCCGGAATCCCTCCAGGTGGAGTTCCACCAGCTAGGCGACTTCTTGTCCTTGGAGGACGAGGACGACGAGGACTTGGACTTCCGCTGGGAAGAGGTTGAGCCCTCTGGGCGGGGGGAGCAGGGGCCTTCGTGGTCTGAGTACTGGGGCTCCATTTCGTCGTTGGAGAACTCGTGGGTGGACATTGCGGAGCTAGTTTTGTTGTGGAAGGGGTTGTGCTTGTTAGTGGGTGTCAGCTGATCTGTTGGTAAGGACTGTTGTGAGTGGGGTGGTATAAAGACTGTTGGGTGTAGCTGTGAGGGGTAGGGTCAACATCAGGAGAGGGGGAAGTGGCCTTTTTATGTGCAGTTTATTTTCAGTATCGCCGAGAATTGTGTGATAATTTTCTGTGGGCTGTCTTTGTTTAGAAGTTCTTTGGAATTCTTTTAATGGCACTGATCGGAAAAAGGCTCAGTTAAATCCACCTTCTCGTTCATTGTATTGAGTGCCGAGGGAGGGCCTAGAAACTGGCATTGTTCTTCGGCATCTGTCCTTCCCGAAAAACAAGAGGTCGACAAAGGAATATCCTGAATGTTAGTGGGCGGTCCAGATGCCAACGGCTGATGCTATTCATTGCTGTACGAAACCCATTGTTTAGTCAAGGCACACGGCGTTCACATCAACTTCTGATGGGTGGTACAACACCATACGATAAAAATTAGTGATTCTTCTGAGAGCTGAACTGCTACTTCCTCCTTCGGAAGGCCGTCCGCCTTTCGTCTTGTCTCACAAGCCCAGGTCTGCTCACGCCTCAATACAATAAACGACCACAGAAACCCAACATATACCCTGGGCAAGAATAGATCTTTGCATCCTCCGGTCCGAACTGAATAGGATTACACCCCGGAAGCGCACTGACAACCCCAGACATCGGCTCCACCACCCTCGGCGCGATGCTAAGACACAAGTTCTGCACGCAATTCGTCTGCAAAAAAGGCTGAAACGTCTCGCAGAAGTCGATCCGCCCGCCGCTAGTATTGCCGCAAGTAGGATCCCGGATAGCCTTCTCCAGCAAGTCTACATCCCAGCCGTTGAGGAATCAGCATGGTAGCCGAATCCCGTGGGATCACCCTGGGAAAGCACAAAGGGCTGGCCCCAAGGCTTCCGGAGGTGATCGAAGGCCCTGACATGCCATGTCATCTCGTAGAGCATCGGCGGAATCCGCACCGGATGCGTCTTGGGACAAGGCCCGTTGTCGACTCCAGCGGGGTAGGCTACATGATTTCTGTTATCCGGCGAGTCGACCTTGATGCCGTCCCAGCAGGAAGGGAAGCGGATGCGGATCTGCAGCCCGTTGGGCCAGCTTCGCTTCGGAAACCCGGCAAAGGGCGGAGGTCCCACCTCGCCGTGGGTGAGGAGACAGACATACTCGATGGCTTGCTGGTCGAGTGATGCGGGAGACCAGCGTCGACGCAGTCTGTCGCCAGCGATCATGCGGAACCCCTTGGGGAAGGGCTCGAGCTTCTTCCCGGCGCAGTAGTCCGTCCAGTCCATGCGCTCCTGGTAGTAAACATTGATCCCCCCAACCTGCTCGACGTTGATGAAGCTCCCATTCTCGGCACGGAAATAAAGAGTCGGCACCCAGTAATTGGACAAATCCTTGGTGACGACGCATGTAGTGCAGTTTGAGGTTTGTGTCTTGTCATAATCCAATGTCAGATCGAAAGCATCTCCGCCCATGATAGTGTGGAGATGTTCGGATGGAACCCCCGGATACATGATCGGGTCACATCGTTCGACGACGATGGGCTTGGCGCATCCCAAGACCCAGAATGCCTGTGAGCTTGGCGCCCCGCAGTCCTGCGGAGCAGCCAAAACGTTGGCGTGCAAGAGGGACGCCAACGCTAGGACAATGAAGTAATTGGGCGCCATGGTAATAGCCGAAATGGGGATACGAAGAGTTGCAAAGGTAAGGGAGTGAGAAAATAATGCTGGCACTGGGACAGCTCTTTGTGATTATTGGCAGAAGCTGGATGCCATCCGTCAAACCAAAGATCCCAAGATGCAACCTCCTGGTGTGTTGGGGCGTCAGACGAGGGAAGGCACATATTCGATGAGCGGAAGGAGCCGTAGGGAAAGCAAACAGTGTTGAAGTAGAGGGAAATATGCTGATTGTAGCCTAGGTTAGGGGGGCGGCAGCTCCGTCGCCTCGCATATCACTCCCTGCTGAGTAGATTCTCTCGCCTCCCACAGGATCGTGATGAACACGAATCACTTGCCCGCGGCCAAACAAGGCCCTACCCATGCCAGTCACCATCTTCACCTCGTGTCCCATCCCCGCCAGCGCGTTTGCGACATCTTCTCCGATGCCTTCCTCTAGGTATACAGTATTGTCTACCTTCTTGCTGGGGTCCGTTGACTTCCCTGGAAGACTAACTCCGATGCAAATCCGTGGCGCATCCAGCGCGACTTGGGGGTTCATGTTGAACTTCAGCATGTTGAGTAGCACCTGAGCGTGTCCTTGCGGCTGCATCGCGCCACCCATCACGCCAAGAACAGTGTGCAGGCTGCCATCGTTGCTGTTTGTCACCATCGCAGGGATGATGGTGTTGTACGGTCGTTTACCGGGAGCGTACACGTTCGGATGGTTGGCCGGGTGGAGGTGGAAGCCGGCACCACGGCTCTGCAGGACAAACCCAACACCGGGTGGAACGATTCGACTACCAAAGGTATCCGCAACGCTGTTGACGAAGGAACAAGCATTACCTTCCTGGTCGGTGACGGCAAGATAAATCGTATCGCTGGTCTTGAAAGCCGGTGAACCGCGGTCCAGTATCGTGGCAGCTTGCTTAGGGTCGTAGAGCTTCGCCCGTTCGGTGAGATATTCATCCGAAAGCAGAGACTCAGTGTTGAATCCCGCCGCATGAGGGTCTGTGATGAACCAGGTACCATCGGCGAATGCTATTCTCAGTGCCTCTACCAGAGCGTGGAGATACTCGGGAGAGTTGTGATCATTGGACCCGAACACGGGGATCTTTCCCTGCTTTTCAAGGATCTGCAGTATTCCAAGAGCCATCTGTGCCACAATGCCCTGGCCATTTGGTGGGTGCTCCCAGAGGTTGACAGCAACACCACCAGAGGGACTGCCGGGCGAGGTTTGCTGGAGGCGGATTGACACCGGATCAACCACTTCGCTTCCCTGTGCGCCGTGGCGTTGAAGATCCGACATGTTCAGGTAGCCGCCAAGATCCTTGACAACCTTCACAATTGCCTCGGCGACGGGACCTTCGTAGAAACCAGCCTTTCCATCCTCGGCGAGTCGTCGAAACGTGGCAGCCAGAAGCGGGTTCCTGTATAGCTCTCCTGCTCGGGGCGCTCTGTAGCCTTGTGGCGCACTCGGGTCCTGCTTCAGAAGTTCGGTACCGTTTGGCTTGCTTCGAAGCTCGTCCTCCGTGGCAGCCCACTGGAAACGGTCAGCAACTTGATGCGACGCAAATTTGGGAATACGCACATAATAGCTCGCGATTTCGCTGATGGGGCAGCCGTTCTCGGCGAGCTCAATAGCGGGTGCGAAAACTTCTGCAAGTGATAATGCCCCTGACCCGAAGTGCTGAACGATGTCGGTCCAAGCGGCGGCCGCACCAGGGACCGTCACAGACAGGGCCGAGCTGGTAGGAATGGCTCCGTACACCCTATCGGTAATGCTAAGGTCTCGACAGATGTCATCCAGAGTGGCAGACTCTGCCGACCGCCCGGATCCATTGAGGGCGTGCACCTTCTTCTCCTTGCTGTTGTAAAACAGCGCGAATGCGTCACCCCCTATCCCGGTCATCGATGGATCCACGAGATTGAGCACAGCGGCAGCGGCCACAGCAGCGTCCTAAGCCGTGTCAGCTATCACCTGTTCCCTTCTTAAGTGGCGAGAGTACCGACCGCTGCGTTGCCGCCTTGACGGAGGATCTTGAGCCCGGCCTCATTCGCGAGGGGAGAAATGGTGCTAACAACCCCCTTGGTGCTGTGCACGACGCTTCGTCTGCTGGGGAAGGCGGCAAATTTACCGCCATCGGTTGGGTAGGAGCCAGTCGACAAAGCCATGTTGATAAAGAGCAACGCACCACAAGGAAACATCTGAAGCCGAAGCGTGCGATAAATGACGGACTGAGGATGGGGTAGATCGGGCACCAGTCAGCTTTGCGACGCCCAAACGCCATCCAGCGATCGGGGCCCATTGGCTGCGGGCCCAATCCTCGGCTTCAGGCCAGAGAAGTTGGGGCGGCAAACTACCAAATACAACCAAGTCCACACAGGGGCGGAAGCAAATTTGCCCCTGGAACTTGGTGAACATTGGGGATAAATGTGTCGTATTGGGCGTGCTCAACCTCGCGCTGATGCGCCTTAATCGTCAGATATTTGGATATCACCCACTCCTCCTCCTTCCATAAGTGTTTCGCCCAGCTGAACAAGTGTCTTTTCATAGACTCGGGCCTGGTCCATAAACAACTCGTCGTCTTCCAGGTCGTCTATCTTTTTGCTGAGGTCGACCTTGTTCCAGTCCATCGGGCCGTCTTGATCGCTGTCATTCTCGTCCTCGGTTGGTAGCTGTGTGTCGTCCTCTTCCTCCTCCTCATCCTCGGGCTCTTTGCTCATAACATCGATAACCACGACGCGCGTTTGTTGGACTGTGCTCTTGCAACGAACCATGTCGGTTCGTGACATTCCCGCCCTGAGGCCGTTCTCGAACCCGGGGAGGGGGTCTTTCGTTTCATAATCTTGACCAGAAAGAAGGCTAGCAAAGCAGTGATCGAGCTTTTGCAAAATCGGGAAGGTCGCCTTCGGGGCGGGCTTAAAAGCCGGGAGCCAGGTGTTGAGTTCGTTCGCGATGTTCAGGAGGTACGGGATCTGTAGGTTGGCTGGAGGAAACTCGTTTCAGTAAGGGCATACGTGCAGTGGGCGCGCGCTTGTGGAACAGAACTTACGAGTGCCAGAAAGCCATATGATGTTGATCAACTCGTCTAGATCCTTGCAGAGCTCGCTCATGGAGCGGTAGCCGACAACCTCATCCTCGGGTTGGGCCAATGCCGATTTCTTGGCGAAGCGGCGACCGATATGGGACATGCGGGCTGCGACAAAATGCCTGACCTTGTCCTCCTTGACGGAGCCTGGCCGGAGCGCATGGCCGCGGGGGTGCGGCAGTCCCGCGACGGATCGCGTCGATGTTGTGCTCGGCGCGGGCGACGGCAGGGGGGGAACGATGAAACCTCCCGCGCCGCCCGCTAAAGATTGCGAATTCTCAGCCATATTTTATTTCGGTAGTGTTCGTATCGGTGGTATCTTCAGGGCGCATTGCATTGCAGGGAGCAATGTGGTTTAAATGCTGGTGGTATCAAAGACAGCGTGCGACAATTACGGTGACCGTGACAAGCCGCCCATGCCGCCCCACGAGAAAGGTGGGGTGACACAATCCCGGTTGCGTCACCCAAATCCCTGAGCCTGGTGGCGCCACATTTCGACCCAACCAACCACATGACTCCCAGCACGTGCCACTCTCAGCCGTGCGCTAAGGCCAATTTTTTCTTGGGGACCTGATGATGCGCGAACCGTAACTTTCGACGTCCATCGCCGAGATCCGCATCATCGTCACCGAATTCCAGAAAGCCACACCATCAGAACAATGGCGCCCAAGTCTAGATCCTCCAAGGGAGTTGTTGTCTCCACCTACAACACTCTCATGTCGCCCGAAAACTCCGCCGTCGTGAAGAGCATCACCGCCTTCGGGGTTAGTCGCTTCTCACCGCGCCGTCGTAGACACGTCTCCTGCCGCTAGCGCCTCTCGTTCGTCGTTGCTAACTTTCAACCCTAGGTCGCTGTCGCATTCCTCTCGAGCTCTTGGGCAGAGTATATCCTTGTGTCAGTGCGCCCTGGCAATAGACGCGGAGCTACAGCTGACTGTTTCCAGGCAATAATCGCCCCGACTCTTCGACTTCGAAACGATGGACGACCCGGCGCTTTGGTGGAGGGTGGATGTAATATAAAAAGGGCGGCTGCACTGTACGATACTGATAGACAAGCTGAGCTGCCGGACAGATCACGTCACCGAGCTCCCAGATGGACGATGGCGTTGGATGGCTGCAATCTCAAATGACGATTCTTGCACGACAACGCCCACGCTGCTACAAACTTTGCCGTCTCCCTCCCCGCAGCATGTTCGACTCGTGCTTAGAAAGTACTCACACCTGTATAGCTTAGCTAGAGTTCTCCTACTCTGGTCCTCAGTACCGAGCGTTTTCGAGGATACCTATCGGGGTTGACACGGCTTCTTCAACTTTATGTTTCATCTCTACCGCCAGAGCTTCTGCTACTCTGTCAATAGTGCGCAGCTTCTGCTGATATGAGTTACACTTTAGTTCCCTTTCTGTTGCTGCTTTGTCCCACCCCAGCAAACTGTGCGCGGCCTACTTCGCCATGCGTCAAGCCAGACATCCTGCCCCCCCTACTGGTCACAGCACCCGTTCTTTGTATCCTCTATGCGGTAACCCGTAGCTCTACTAATAGAGCTGAAACTCACAGTGCCATTGCCAGCCCCGCGCTGCTGGCTATCTGCCAAGTGCCACCGGCGATGCTTCGGCCTTCAGGATGGGCCGTCTCGGAAAAGATACAGGCAGAGCAGCCTTGATGCAACGGTGGATAGGGAGTGTCCCCAAGAGAAAACTGGGAGGCTAATACTTCCAGTGTGGCAACAATTCCCATGTGGGTTGAATGTGAATCCTTATTCTCCGCCTCTCTCTGTTTGTATTCACTTTCTCTGTTTGATACCTGCCGTAGGATATCCACCAACGTACACCCTCCGTACCACGACAGCTGAGACATAAGTGGAAGGCCGTTTTCTGTTTAGAGAGAGAGGACGGTACGCTCAGAACATAGGGTTTCTTTTACTATAGCTGGTTATGAGCATCTACTGCGAGTAGAAGAGAATATCACAAATCCGCCTCTCCCCAATAGAGCTTCATCAGCGAGGCCGGAAGTTTCCCGATTACCCTGCTTCGTTCCGACGCCGGCTGCCTAACTCTCAACCAAGAAGAATTTGTAAGCTCCTTCCATCGCCCATCTCCAAAATGTCCTACGCAGGACATCAGTGTCTGGCTTGTTGCGACGCCTGGCTGGTGAACAACTGGTTGCTTTGTCCACTTTGCTCAGTCCATGGCTGATCTGAAAAGACATCCCTCGGGTACCTACCTACCTAAGGGTACCTACCCAGCCTAGTGGCCTAAATCAGCCATCTCGCACCTTTTTCTCTGCGTTCTTGCGAAAGTTCTTAACTGCCTACTCCCACTCCTCCACAAATCTCTGCTCTCCCATCTGCTTTCTTACAACCTCGCCTTCCGCTCCACGGAGACTTTTCAGATCGCGGATCGCGAAGTCACATCTCACTCACTTCGTGAGTATTGCAACATCTGCTGCGCCTCAAGCATCAAACAACTGCCAGTAAGCCGCCGCGATTGCGGAAACCCGCCTCGCTGCCTTCGATTTCCGCTCTTTCCCTACCTATTTTGTCTGTCTTCTGTCTTGTCTGCGAAATGATGGCTAACCAACTAGGTACCCACAGACATGGATCCGGCTATGATGCACATGATGGGCGGTCTTGGCCTATCCAATCCACAGGGCTTTGCAAGAGCTCTGCCTGCGGGAACCGACCTCGTCGAGCACTTCTTTGAAAGTCTTCCGGCCCCATCGTCGGATTACCTGAGCTTGTCAATCCCGATGATGGGATGCCCCTTGACTCGGAAATTTGACCAGGAGCTGGGCGTTTTCTTGAGCGCCTCAGAGGTCTTCACCTCTCAAACGGCCGACCACAAACACCTCGTCAAGCTTGCCAAGATGTGCTCGATCTCGGGTGCTCTGGGCGGCCCATTCGACGTCGCCCAATTCCAGGCCAGACTCGCACACCTCGCGCTATCCAAGACAATCCCGAACGACGACACCAGCTTCAAGGCACAGCACCTTCGATACTTCCACTGGGTGGTTCGCGGAAGAAAAGACGAGGATTCGCCTTTCAAGACACCCGGTCCTTCCATCGATCATGCAATCCTTCCCAACTCCTCCAATGTCGCACCGTGCGCTGCTTGCGGCAAGATTGGCGCTTCCATGCGTGCCTGCACCGCCTGCAAGTTCCTCACCGAGGGCAGCGTCACATTTGCCACGCTCTACTGTGACAAGGTTTGCCAAACGGCGCATTGGAAGCAGCACAAGGGCTGTTGCAAAGCCCTCCGGAGGGTATACCGCGCGATGTCGATCTTCGAGCAGATTTACCCCCTCTGCGCAGAGATGGCTGCCGATCCCTGCGCAAGTCCGCAAAAGATCTTGGAGGAAGACGGCATGCTGAAGGTACACCTGCCGAGCATTGCAGATGATCTCGCATTTGGATACCGGGGAACACACATTCTCGTCAAGGTTCCCGATGTTCCTGGGGCGTCGAAGGAGCAGAAGATTGCGTCGCTGATGGTCGGCCACTGCGCCGAGATGGTAGCCTCGACGAAGAAATTGTTTGAGTATCTCCTACAGCGTACGTTGTTGCCTTGACATTTATTTCTTCACCCTAGAACTGCACTAACATAAGCTTTCACACTAACAGATTCTCATGGTCGGGTCGAGACTGTAGTTGCGCACCTCAAGAACGTCCACAGACCGGTCTACATTATGAAGGGTCCTGCTATCGAAGGACTAGACATCTCCTCGCTCTGGGCCCATACCCTCTTCCGGGTCACTCTACCCGGAGGAAAGCAGGTGGCAGTGGATATCACCAGACAGCAGTTCGGATGGAAGGAGTTCGTATCGCCGTGGGACGAGTATGTGAAGCACAGAGTGCAAAACCTTCCCGTTCCTCCCCGACGGCAAGAGATCTCCGCACATCCCACGCTACCAGCTCCTGTCGACTCCCTCAAGACCGCCTTTGACCAGCTCAAGGTGTTTGACGGAGCTCCAGATGAGCAAAACCGACGAGCTAGAGAAATGACTGCAGCCTGGGTTGCCTCCGCGCTCGAGCATCAGATCACCAACAAGTTCGGAGGTCTTGAGGCCCTGCTGGCCTTGGGCGATGGCGATTTCGCTCTTGCCCGAGAGTCCATTGTGGCCAAAGCCAATACGATGCTTCTCGACAATATCACAGCCTTCGAGCGTCGCCAGGACCACAAGCTCTATGTCACCCCGGACTTGATGGCCACCCGCGTTGCTCTGGGTAAAGATCTCTGTCAGAAGCTGCGCAACGTTTGGTTCACCGAGGAGGAGTACAAAAGACACAAGAACTCCCCGAGCATCCTTGGTTCCATCTGGTTGAGCAGATGGCACAAGGCGATCTAGGAGTGATTAGAGTGCCAGCAGGTATTGGTGGCGGTCGGGGCATTTGTGGCAGCCGTCCTACAGAGAAGGAAGGAGATGTGAGATATTTTGCCTGGCACGCTGGCTTTGGACTCAGAGCTCCGCCAATGGCGCTCTCTACAGTGCTTCATGACGAGGTTGTCGAGCGAACAGAACTGTGATGCATCTGGACGCGGTGTGAAATTCTCTCGGTTGAGAATTCATGGATTTGTACACTAGACTAACTGGAGAATCATGCATTCTCCATCGCAACGGGCAGGAACCTAATAATCTAGGTAACCTGGTTATTACGAATGTGATAAGTCATTTGGGCGGGACTGCTGAATTTACGAACATGGGCTGTGATATCTCCAGCGCACCCGATTTTTAACCAACTGCTCTGTTATTTGTGACGAGGAATTGCAAAAAACGGCTTCTTGGCTTGAAGGCAGCTTGTGGTTGCAGGGCAGAGCTCGAATGCGTGGCAGTCCAAGGTCTCCATCCGAACCTCCTTCCACTCACAAGGCCCCTCGCTCTTGCACCTTTTCCCGCCGCCCCGCCCTCCCTCTTTCCGCAGATGTACTTTTGTCTAGATTCTTCCAGAGAGGGACGGGTTTCTTCCACCACCCCACCCTCCTCCTGCTTCCCACAAGAAACCTCACCACCATTCCACGTCTGGACAGAGAACCTGACCCGGCTCATTCGAGGAGAAAGCCAAGAAGCATATTGAAGGACATGCGACCCCGTCGCGTCTATCGCGAGTGAGTCCTCGCCATCGCCGCCATTATCTGAACTTTGGCTTCTGGATTCTAGTCGCTGTTTCGGTCCCTGCTCACTAAATTCTCTTGCCAACATGCTTCCAGTCATGGACTACGACGACCTTCATAGCCCTTTCAATTACAATTTCATCATTGGCGTTCTTGAAGCGATGGTGGAGAAACCGGACCCCGTCCTGGCATTCTTCAAGAGCCTCCCGCCTCCAGAGTCGGACTTTGCCGGCTCCCAACCTAAGGGCACAATCGAGCAGCGTGACAGAATCAGTGCTCGCGTTGAGGGCACAGATGCCGAGGGCACAGCAATTGAGGACACAACTTACGACCACGACAAAGTCCATGCCGGTATCTTCGGCAGAATTGAAGATTGTGACAAAATGCGTTTGGTGGCAATGACCTACCTGAGCAGCTCCAAATGCAAATCTGCTGACCCCGATCACAAATTTCTGTACAACCACATGCACGCTTGCCTCGACATGAAAAGCGGCTTCTTCGGCGCAGTCCTCATGTCCCTGGCAAGGCTGGCGCTCTTGAGAAGAATCCCGACTGAAGATCCCAGCTTGAAGGCGCAGCATCTTCGGTACGCTGCCTGGCTGGCCCGCGGACGCAAGGATGAGGACAATCCGTTTGCGTCGTCTCGTTCTTCGGTGGCCCGGGACCACAGCTTGCTCCCCAGCTCTTCCGAGAACCTACCTTGTGCTTCGTGCGGGAAGACTGGCATCAAAATGACAACTTGCGGGAGCTGCATCGTCCGAACTGAAGGCACCGTCACCTTTGGTACTCACTATTGCGGCAAAGTATGCCAGGAGGCGCACTGGAAAGACCGCCGGGACTACTGCAAGGCGCTACGACAGCTGCATAGATCAATGTCCATGTTTGATCAAGTCTACTCTCTCGTCCTTGAGTTGGCAACCGATCCGTGCTCGCAGCCGATCAAGATGTGCAAGAAGGCCGGTTTGATCATAGTCCAGTCGCCAACTAAGGAGATGGAGAGAGCTTTCGGATACCAAGGGAAACACGTCATAAGAGGGGTCCCGGATGCATCGGCACTATCCAGGGAGCTGAAAATTGCGGCTATGATGAGACACCACTGTCTGGACATAATGGAGGGAGGAATGGCTCTGCTTGAGTACTTCTTGGGTTGTAAGTGACCTCCGTTATGATCTCCCTTTCAAAACAGAGAACTGACAACACTGTGCCGTGCCCAGCCGGGTTTCGGAATCTCGAGATTCTCAGTCTGCAGCCTAAAAATGTTCAAACACCGCTTGTTGTCACGAAAGGGACCAGCCTGAGCTTCCTGGACTTTTTGGCGCTTCGTACACACACCGTCTTTCGAGTCACATTGCCAGGCAAAGTCCAAGTCGTGATTGACATCACCAGACTCCAACATGGCTGGAAGGAGTTCATCGCGCCGTGGGATAAGTACGAACAACACAGGGTGCAATTTGTGGATGACCGTGGAGGTTTCCCGTTTACGCAGCACGCCAAGCAGACGACAGAGCTTGAATCTCTAAATGAGGTCCTAGAACACTTCAGGCTCAAAGCAGATAAAGCCTGCGGCAAGAATCACGCACGACCGGCGATTGCTGTCTGCCTGACTCGATCACTCGAGTCACACATTGACGAGAAATTGGAGGGCTGCAAGCACTTCTCGAGACCAAGGGTGGTGTCTTCAGAGAGGGACAAGAAGCCATCATCGCTGCAGCTAGGAGGTGGTTCCGGAACGGGATCGCATCCTTCAAGCGCCGGCAGGACTACAGGTATTACGTCTCGCCCGACACCAAGTCGCTCGAGATTGCGGTTGGTTTGGAATTCTCGAAGAAACTCAAAAACGTCTGGTTCAGCAATGAAGAGTACGAAAAGCACAAACACTCCCCAAAGACTCTCCAGGAAATCTGGAAGAAGAGATGGGACATTGTCATGGAGAAATAGCACCTTCGGCCATACTGTTGATGCACTTGCAGTCAGAAAGTTCCACGGGGACGGAACGGGGATTATTCTTGGGGCTGCAGAGGTGATCTTTTTGATGTTTGGAAGATGCCATCGTTCGCCAGCAACATTGATTGTCAGGCTTCTCGTCTTGGAGGTTTTGTTTCACTACCCTAAAATCGACAACTACCCATGCTATAGTCACGCGACAAATAGTCACGTCTGATCAGTCCAGATCAGCCCCGGCTCAGCTTCGGTAATATATGCTCAATTAGACATCACGGCCTTCCAAGAAAGTGCAGTTTTAGTCGAAGGGCCTAAAAATAGTCCCGTGAAAGCAAAAGGCCCAGTTCTGGACCCTTTGCACCCGTAATAGTGTGACGACCTGCAGGTCGCCCTTGTGGCCCGATGCGATCCGGCAGGAGTGGCCGTGTGAAATACAGTGTGAACGAGTCATCACACGGGGTGCTTGGTGGTCTTGGCATGCTCTGTACAGAGCACGCCTGAAAGGTGGAGCTGTCAGAAACACTGCACTTCTGGAGTTTGTGGAATTGATGGGAATTGAATGGAGTTGCAATGGATTGATTGTCTTGCTTGTGTTGACTCTCTGGCGAAGCCAGAAAACCTATATAAGTTGGGTGACCGGCTTTTTGACCGACCCATTTTTTTACCACCTAATTACTAAAATCGCACCCCCACTACATCACCAACTTCAATTGCCCACAACTCCGTCAATTAGATAGCTACGTCAATACAACTTGCAGTTTCAGATTCCTCTTCTTCCGAAAATTCAGGATTCTGTAATATCCTCCCCAGCAGCTAATCTCTGTGCGCAGCGGATCTCCGTAATACCAGTAAAGGCCTTATTAGAGTCGATTTCCACCCTCCTTCTCTTCCGGCCTCTCACACGTTCAAGGTCTTCTTAAGCCGCTTGAAATTGTTGTTAAATAGTAGCTAATTGGAAGGTTATGTTATCGAATCCTTTATAAGCCTTCCGTATAAAAAGCCGCTTACTGGCAGTACGTTTAGTATTACGTAGAAAACGCTCTCCCTAAGCTGAGAAGTCCTTAGCCTTTTTAGAGGTGAACTGTACAGGTGGGTCCTTTGAATTCTTACCTATAATGGGGTTATTAAATAACTTAAAGCTTGTAGAAGGTGTAGGGGTTACCGTATTAACGCAGCTATTAGAATTCTTAATAATAAGGCTTTTACTTAGGGGCTTCCTTAGGGAGACTGGCTATAACCCTAAAGCCTTCCACTTAGCCTTGATATTCGACTTGGTCATTCCGTGGATTCTAGCACGCTTATAGCATTCTAAAAAGGCTTATTTTCCAGCCACTGAGTTGCTGGTTAAGCTAGAAAGGCAGTCATTCAGCTGCGCCCTACTTAACCTTCAGAGAGGGTCGAATACAGCTACATATATAAGCTGGAGAACGTGAAAGGTGTAAGCTAGTAGAAATAATAACTATACGTTATTAGTGAAAGCTAGCTATATAAATTCCTTAATAGTATAACTGCTATAGCTATTTAAAATATAGGGGCGTTTCTCTTAGGAGTTAGCCAGCTAAGTGGCCGGAAGAAAGATTTCGCGGAGCCATTTAACAGCAGTGCTATTAAACTGGTACAATAGCGCAACAGGGAAGAAACCACAAAGAGAACCACACCTACAGAACGTTATTGTTAGCCTGAAAGGCCGACTCCCAGATTACTGGTCCTCCGATTAGAGGGATATAAATGTAACTGACGTAGAAAAACAGATACGTACCTAGTATGGAACAAAACCTAGTATATAACGGTGCCTAGCATAGAACGGAGCCTAGCATGGAATAACAAAGGAAACGTGACCTTGGATTAGGTTATCTTCCTTTGATCGAAGGGCCAGAATGTCACTAGGCTTTCAATGGGAGGTCTTCATGGTGAAAATCGTCGGATCGATTGTTGATTAAAAGAAAAGCACGGTTTAAAGAACCGCGCGGTGCGGCCCCTTTTTGACAGTGGCACGTGCCAGGAAACGTATCGCTATATACATAAACGGCTACAGTAATATTACACACAGAGCCTAAAAAGAACGACAGGGTCGGCCTGAACAAACGCCCCAAGTCACTATCGTCAGTCTACTTGTTTTTAGTTAGTTTAAACAGCCAGCTTTTAAATAGGGTTAAGTTACGTAGGTACCACTGTTACTAAAGGCTCTGTCAGGGCAAGGAGAATAGGAGAGTTAAGGCTTTAACTACTGTATTGCTAATGTTAAAATAGTAATCGTGAAGAGAAGAAGAATTACGAAAGTAGAGGACCTAGCGCAGCAAAGGGAAGGGTGCGCTAGCTGCAGTGCACGGGCCACACGGGCCCCACCAGAGTGAATGTTAGGCTTAGCGCCGTGACAGGCTCCTACCCTTAAATATAACCAGGGAGTTTAAAAACCAGCCGTTAAAACGCACTTTAAAATGGTCGCCCAAATTCAGTCTTCAGACTTCTTTATAAAATGGCCTTAACCCCTAAAACCTCTAGGTAGTTAAACTAGAGCCGAATAACGGCTTTACAGGCTTAGTTAGCATGGTTTGCGTCAATTCTCTATAGTCTTCGGGTAAAAATGAAAGGATTTCACTTTAGAAAGCAGCGGCACTAGTTTTTTCTAAGGTGGGCTAGCTCTCTTAAGGCGGCAATTATTCTTTTACTCAGTTTCCAGATTTGCTTATAGCTTAAAGAGTTACTAATAGTCCTCTAGAAGAGAATCCATTTAGCAAGACGTTCTTCCAGGGCTGGAGAAAGCTTTTAATTGGCAATTTAGGTGTAGGGGGCTGGATTAGTCCCTTTAGATTAATAATATAAAGTAATATAAAGGATGCTGTGGTTTTTAGCCGCTTTGTGGAGTTTTCTAGTTTTAACATATTCCGTAAGGGCGTTCTGCAAATCCAACTTAGTATATGGCTTTAATTTCCAAATTTAAAACTATTGAAAAAAGAAGAAAATGGATTGAAATTAAATTCGTGGAGTTATAGGTGATTGGAATAGGAGAGTTAAGTGGCAAAGGTAGCGAGGATAAGTCAATCTACATAGTTAAAAAGTGGGTTACTTAAAAAGCCCGTTACCTGACTTACTTATACGTTCAACTCTGATCAGCTCATATAGCTCCGATTAGCTCCGATCAGCTTTAATCAGCTGTGTTCCACTACACTCCGGCCAGTAGTGTTCTAGCCTCTAGCCAGAACCCCCTTTCCTTTTAACACACCCTCTTAAAGCCAACTTATATAATTAGCTCTGTAAACCCTGTTTACTGGAGGAACTATTAATGGAGTGGGGAACTTAAAGCTTTAGTTAAACCGCCGGCCGTCATACTGTAAGAGCGCGTGTAGTTGATTTTTATTACTCTCCGGCTAACCTCCTGTTAAAGCTAGTAGTTATAAATATTTATATGATGTAGTTTAGTCTGTAAAGTAGCTATCTTTACAGTCACTAGCCAAATGGTTTACTTATTATCACACAAAATAGTAATGTAGTGTTAGTCCAGTTAAACGGACAGCTCGGCAAGCAATCGGCTTATAAATAGGCCTTTTTTCGTAGCTTATACCAGGGCCAGGAGCTTGGCTTCAGTGGTTAATGTAGGGCCAAAAGTGGGCCCCTCGACTTAAGGCCCAAATTCAGGACTGCATCAAGCATTCAAAATAAACCTAATCCTAGGCTATCCGAATAGCCAGAATATACTATACATACCCTGGGATAGTACACAATATCCCAGCCCCGATTTTAGGATGGTACATGATATCCCAGCTCGGATTTTAGGAAGGTACATAATGATATACTAACACTGATAAGGTGTCCCACTGTATACGAGTTTATAATGTAATATCTTAAAATATACCAGTACATAATAGGATGTCTCAGAACATACCAGTACATGTCCTGGGATAGTACATCAAATGAGGGCATCTAAAGCCCCCCTTAGAAGTAAGCGAACGGTGTTTATCCTATCTGAAGTTATCCTACACTGCCGATTCCCGCGCGTGACTGTAAAGCCCTCCTGACAAATCTGCTCTACCTTGTAGCTTAACGGGATGTAAGCATTTCAGGATGCTGACCGCTTTGGCTTAGCCCTATTTTTTTCGCTAGTCCCCATGAACATGTCAAATATTAGCTACCTTGATGCAACAGTTATCCTCTAACGGTAGAAAATGCAGCTTGTATTACTAAAGTACTTTAGAACTGCGCTATGCTAATTTAGAAGGTGTAGGGTTAAAGAGAGAGTTTGAACCTCTATGTCCTCCACCCTACATGTCTTCTTGTTAGCCACTGGCCTTCTTCGCCGTTTCCGACCTCCTTTTTACCATTCCCTCATCTCATACACTCCCCCGTCTGACCACGGAAAGAAGCACTGACACTCAGTTCATCTATCTTCCACGAAGCCTTTGCCTACGGCGTGTTCGGAAATCCCAGGCCAGCGCACAGAACATGACAGTGACTGTCAAGGGGATCGCGACAGCCCACATGTCACGCAGCAGCGGCGATGCCTTGACCACCCACTCGCGGGCATCGTTGTTGCTCGGCTCGCTGTAAAAGAGCTGGCTGCCCAGAACCGCAGCCACAGCCGTGGTAGGCAGAAAGATGATGGTGATGGCGGCCACGATCTTCATAAAGTTGGAGTGCTGGATCAGGACCATGGAGTCGGAGGCAGTGAGCAGGTTGAAAGACAAGGCGATGGAGTTTGCCACTCGTTGGTTTAGACTATCGAGGCGGAGTCTCGTCGACTGGAAAAGCGTCCGTCGGTACTGGAGCGTGTCGTGGACTTGGTGGCGAAGAATACCGGGAGCATGGGTGGATGGTTGCGAGCGCGGTGGTGACAACGCCAGCGGGGTTGGGGTCAGCCGAGAGACGATTTCATCGACAAGAAACAGACATGACTCGGCTGCTTCGCGCAGGTGGGTGATGTGTTTGGCCAAGTTGTGTAGCTCCGCGAAAGTGCGCTCTCGAAGCAATGGCTGATCTTGGGCTGAAGTGGAAGTCCGCAGCAGACGCTATCTCCGCGATTAGCAAGTGCTCGGGCTGACGGAACCAAAATCGGGGGTGGGGGTCTAAAGCTCACATGCTCGGCTGCTCCAAACACGACGTTCATATTCCACACATTTTCGTCGACCTGGAGGTGCAGGCCTTCCAATACCAAATCCAGCAAGATAAAGGGCTCACTGAATGCCTGTTTCCAGTCCCCAGATGCGAGAAATCGTTCAAGTCTGCTCCGAACCGGCCCTGAGGCCCCGAAGCAGCAGAGTGTAACTGCCCCTGTGCTGTTGGTGTGTAGGAAGTAGCCGGAGCGATCGTAGGCGTAGTCAGCTTGCGGTAAAGCTCTCTCTCTCGCTCCACCCCGAGGATCATAGCTCGCCCCTTCGTGGTGCAGAACTTCCGGAGCCTGCACCCGTGAAGGATTCACAAGACCAAGATCTATGCGTTTGCAGAGGAAATGAAACCATTTGCAAGACCCGCTGGGGCCGGAAACATCCCCAAAGCTGTGGCTGACAGATTGGAGACGCTCGCAAATAAAGGAAGTCGGTACACCCACGGCTCGGAATAGGCGGACAAACTGTTTCTTGGTATTCGCATGTGGGATGTCCAGAGGTGCAAAACTGTGCAAATGTAGTCTCCGTTTCAGCCCGCCGGCCAATTCTTTTGGTGGATGAATAACTTACATGATTCGAAGCCCCGTGGACGGAGACTCGAGGTAGGCAGCATCTCTTACACCTTTGATCCATACCCCGTCGGGGTGATCTTGTATAAAGTTAGCCGA
>Ga0247770_1001029_pt1 | contig 24315 bp, 34 predicted proteins | sample UWRJL136409B6_FD_179943 | JGI IMG/M metagenome (GOLD analysis project Ga0247770, IMG submission 179943) | Plant litter microbial communities from Arlington Agricultural Research Station in Wisconsin, United States - UWRJ-L136-409B-6 | ecosystem: Environmental > Terrestrial > Plant litter >... | reverse complement strand
ATCTTCTCGGTCGAGCCGGGGTGTGTGCCCCTGCAACAAGCTGTTTGCCAGTCATCCTTCATGCCGCAGCGTCCCATCGTCACTGCGGGGTTCCACGAGAGGCTCAACAATCGCCAATCGATCCCCATAGACTCACATAACAACACGACATCCGTCCAGTCCGCGCCTCCAAGGTCAACCCACCAGAACGGCGAGACCACGCAGCTTCGCAGTAACTGGAAGCAACGAAAAATGCTCGGGAAATTGTTTCTAACAGTCGATGCTATCGGCCTGCTCCTTGGGGCTCCCATCGCCGACATGGGCCACACACACATCTACAACCCTCATTGGCCACCTCATGCGAAGTGGGCGCCCTCCAAGCTTGCAAAGGGTAGTACTCACAGCAGTTGCTAATACAGGGCAAACAGATTCCACTGCGGGCAAACCATCACACTCTCGGTGGCACTGGGCCTCGCAACGCTGTTCTTCACATGGCGGTCGTCCTTCCTCTCGCCCTCGACCGCGGCAGCCGTGGCAGCTCGGGTCAGACGAGACTCTCTCCACTCGGCCGTCTTTACCGGGACTATCTACTGGGTTTCCGGCCTTGCTGCGATCCTGTACCCTAACACGGCCGGGATCGATCCCGAGTTCGGCCCTCCCGGCTTTCCCCAGGCGCCCGTCTTTACGGCATTTGCAGGCTTGGGTGTCCTCGGCTGGGCGTACGAGACGTGGCTGCGCTAAGCCGGAAGGTCGGAGAGCCGGAGGCCGGCTTGGCGTCCGTGGCTCTGGGATGCGAGATGACGACCGGCCGGTCTAGGCAATCGCAATGTGGCTGGGCTGGCGCTTGGGGTCCGGGGCGTTATTGATGTTGCTCACAACTCATCTGGCCCCCTTGTAGATATTTACGCGGACGGGTTTAACTTCGGGCAGGACGGGTCCGTATTTCGGCAACAAAATGCCGGTGCCATGGTTGTGGAGCTGCCGCACATTGGAACATGGAAACAAGTGGCCGCAAATGTCAAGAACAAGAATCAGGCCCAGCTCGGTGTGCCTGCCTTCCCCCAGGCGGAGGTATCATGCATCATGGGCAGGAATGAAGACCTCCGCAACAACAGCGGACCTTGAGGCGAAACGGTGTCAGAACCTTTTTTGATCGTTGCATCGACATCTCTCGACCCCACCCAGCTTGTCCCACCCCTGCCCACAATTACGGGTCTGTCGGGATCCATCAACGACGACGCGTGTCTGTGGAGGCTCGCTGAAACATCTTTCCAACAGTTCAAATCGGCACCGGTAGCGTTGGTTGGTGTCTCCCACCGTTCAGTTCCAAGCGGTCCTGCATCACGCCGCTTCAAGACGGCGTGGCGCGGTGCCTCTCTTCATCATGGCGTCCAAGGCGCTAGTATAAAGCATGCTGTGCGTCAGTCTTGTTGCCCTGGGTATTGATGGACCTAGCGATAGTAGCCAAGGGCAAGGAGATTCCAGTTTGCAGTCTCCGCAGCCCAGTTTCCACCGCTTCGTAGCTCCATCAGAAGAACCCCCTCCCATGTTTTGTTCGACTTGGCTCTGTCCGCGCATTCTTTTACCTCATCATAGCTATCCTTTCACTAAGAGACCCCATAGACACACGCTTGAAACAGACGTTTCTTGCCTCCCTTTCCTTTTTGGCTGTTCTTTTCTTTTCTGTTTCCCACTCTGTTCTTTTGCCACTGCAAAGTTGGCACTCCATGCTTGACCGGATCAAGTGAAATATCCGCTGGGGGCATTGCGGCACTCACGTATCTATCGACTTACCTGCCCACCTAATCTTGGGTTTGTCCTATCTCTCAGGAGCACCAGCGCCCACTTGCGCCGGCATGCTCACAAATGGCTTCCCCTACAACCCCCTGAGGCCCCTGAAGCGAATACGATTGCGGGAAGCCCGCGGTACCCGCTGGCTGATGGGCTTCTTCTCGAGCCGAGTGCTGCGCGGCGGCCCCCGGCTACTGGCATATCTGACAGGATGCCTCGTCCTCTCGTTCCTGGCCCTGAGATTCGTATCCCAGGAGCTGTCCCAAGCAGCAGTCGGGACGAGCAGGGCTGTCTGGCACTGGCACACAGGCGAGACGTGGGATGCGACGAGCATACGCATCGATCAGGAGAATGCACTGGGGTATGGGGAGGACGGGCTGGGGAATCTAAGGATTGTCGTCTTTGGAGAGCAGGACATCGCTACCCCGAGCTGGAGAGACGAAACGGCCCCCAGCTGGACGGACGTGCTGTGCCAACAGGTTTGTGGAGAAGTGTCCATCGATTCCCTCATAGCCCGACTAACAGACTCCGCAGTTGCACTGCTCGACTTACTTATCGTTTGTTCCCGGCCGCAAAAACCAGGAACGATCCATGGTTTCTATTGGGCTCTACGCCCAAGCACTCGATGAGGTCGCAAAGCACACTGCTGAAGCCACCGGTCTCGGAGAGGACTACAGCTTCCAAGCCGAGAAGTATCCGGTTGCATGGGAATTTCCCGACCTAGATCAACAAATCACGGCGTTCCTAGCGATGGACAAACCAAAGACGCCGCCGCGGGAGACGCTGTGGGTGTTTACCCTTGGGACGTGGGATGTCTGGTCACTCGCCAGTCTTCCGTCGGAATTCGGCCAGTACATGATCGGGCAGTTTACAGAGTACATCTTTGATCAAGTCGAAAGGCTCTACGAGAGCTCTCTTAACCAGTCGTCCGTTGCGTGGTCAGACGTTCACGGCGCGTTGGTGAACCCCTCGATCGAGGCCAGGAAAATGCGAACCGACATGTTCCGGATATTGGTCCCGAAGCTCTTCGATCCCTCCCTGACCCCGGCATGGTCGACGGAAAGGCCTGATCTGGGCGAGGCGCACCCTAAGGCGGAACAGTTGCGCACCGCGACCATCCTAGCCAACGAGTGGAACAGAGAGATGTTCAACAAGCTGGAGTCGTGGGTGAAAGGGCCTGACGTGGACGAGGACGTTGGTGGGCGCGATAAACTCGCTCAGGAACAGAAGGACGCCCTGGAGAAAGAAAAGGAGGCTGATGCGAAGGACACCGCGAACGAGATACTAGGGCATCACGCCGTGGGAGACGCGGTTCGAGGTGACAGCGCTGCTAAGGTGTCCAGATCTCCCGAGACAGTACCGAGACGAAGGAAGAGGAGCGCCGCGCCAAAGTCGAGGCGTTTGGCGGAGGGAGATTCGCCCAAGCGAGACGGGTTCCTGTACAACCTCCCCGAGTACCTCATCGAGGCCATCCGCGAGCGGCAGCTGCGTCACGGCGGGCAAAGAGATGGGAATGGTCGGGGCGGGCGGCCCGTCGGCGAAGGATATCAGGATGTTTGGGCACCCTGCTCGGCTGCCATGTCGCAGAGGCTGTGCAATATGATGCAAGAACATCTGTTCGCGACGCCGTTTACCGTGGCGGAGAGGGCGATCAAGGATATCGGAGAAATTGCTGCGCTTCAGGTACTCAACAATGAAACTGTGAGGGCGAGGTGGGATCGCTCGAGGTAGCAGTAGCAGCTTGTTTTATCTAGCGCAATTTTTAGGATGTGTAGGATATGTAGGATAAGAGCTTTGGCGTCTGGAATTGGACATTCATGCCTTTGGATGTCGATTAATCAGATTGTTAATGTGTGAGTGACGCACGCGCTGCGCTGCCGGAACTGATCGTTGAGCGGGTCGGGTTCGGGACTTGTGACCCCTGTCAAGTGGGGGTTGCTGCACATCTCACAGGGTCAGTCATGTGCTGCCATCCTCCGGTTGCCTGCCGGTTGGGTGCGACCGCGCCAAATCCAACGTCCCGTCGTCATCCCCTTTCCCTCGCCGGTCCTCAGTCCTTTCACAGCCCTTCCAGCCAAATGGAGGTGAAACTCGACTCAAAATACAATGAATAGATCACCGTCCGCCTCAGGGCTCCTACCGATACCCGGCGCGCCGTCGTTATCATGGGCTATCTATCGCGCGCGTCTCGCAACGTTCCTCAAGAACGCTGACACGTCGGTCCTCGTCGCCTTTTGGCTTTTCGGTATGGCCCCCGCTGCAGATTCCCGTCCATTTGGAATGCACCTCGTGCATTTGTGTCCCTTGGATATACCCCTAGGTAGGCAATCCGTACAGTCGCTGACAATGGTTCTCGTCGCTTCGCAGGTCTCATCAACAACGTCATCTACGTCATCATTCTCTCGGCGGCCCAGGATCTCGTCGGCAATGTGCCCAAGGGCGTCGTCCTACTAGCCGATGTCATGCCCAGCTTTCTAACCAAGCTCGTCGCTCCCTACTTCATCCACCGAGTACCCTACTCCATCCGTATCCCGTGTTTCGTCGCCCTCTCGACGGTCGGTATGTCCCTCGTCGCCTTTACGCCGCCGTCGCAGTCGGTCGCGATCAAACTCATCGGCGTCGTGCTAGCCAGCCTGAGCAGCGGCGGCGGCGAGCTGAGCTTCCTCGGTCTCACACATTACTATGGACACATGAGCCTGGCTGCCTGGGGGAGCGGCACGGGTGGTGCAGGTCTGATCGGCTCTGGGCTTTATGTGATCTTGACCACCTGGTTGGGTCTGAGCGTCAAGACCAGCCTGCTCCTCTCTGCGTCTTTACCCTTGGTGATGCTCGTCGCCTTTTTCATGGTTCTTCCACGTGAGCCGTTACATCGGGGGGTATCGGAGGATTACGTTCCTGTTCCAGATGCAGAGTTGCAGGACGATGACGAGGGGAGGCCGGAAACATTCGACGATATCCCTGAAGATACCGCAGCGGCGAGCCTTCTTGCGCCCGGCCCAGGGGTCGCCTCGGCCGCTTACGCTACGCATGCTCACGGCGGCGGAAAGACGTCCTTTGCTGCTAATTTGCGCCGTGCCAGGTCACTGTTCCTCCCGTACATGCTGCCGCTCTTGTTAGTGTACATTGCCGAGTATACCATCAACCAGGGCGTTGCGCCAACTCTTTTATTCCCACTCGAACGGTCCCCTTTCTCCGAGTTCCGAGCATTCTACCCGTTCTACGGCTTCCTCTACCAGCTGGGTGTGTTTATTGCTCGCTCATCGACGCCCTTCGTCCGCATCCATCACCTGTATCTGCCTTCGCTGCTGCAGGTCGCCAACCTCGTGTTGCTCACCCTGCACGCACTCTTCAACTTCATTCCGTCAGTATACCTCGTGTTTGCTGTCATATTCTGGGAGGGGCTTCTGGGCGGCGCGGTCTATGTCAACACGTTTGCCGAGATCATGGAGAATGTGCCCATCGAGGAGCGCGAGTTTAGCCTCGGGGCTACATCCGTGAGCGACAGTGGAGGTATATCCGTGGCTGGGTTCATCGGCATGGCTATGGAGGTATGGCTTTGCGACTGGCAGGTACAGCATGGGCGGGATTGGTGTCGGCGGATAGGGGCGAGCTGAGGGGCTGCTCCGGCGTCAAGGACAAGCACGACCTACTCTTCCTGTCTCCCCGCCCTGCGTGCACGAATGGAGACGGAAAGGTCTCAAGTCCCCGGAACGGCCGCCTCTTGTTTCATTCCTGGACTCAGGTGCACCGTCCCAACACCAAGGCAGGTCCAGATGGTTAATCCCGTTCTCCAGTCGAAATACACTGTCTGGCCGCGGTGACTAGTTCGATCTACCGGCGGCGTCTACTATGCCTGAATCAAGGTCAACAAATTGGTACTACTCGACATGAGAGCCCATCTACTGCGCTTAGAAAACTCAACAGAATGTCAGCCAAGGCCTTGCATGGACTTTCTGGCGGCGGCATTTTCAGGAGCCAAGTCAGAGCCAAGTCCCAATACCGGCCTGGATGCCCGCGAATGGAGCGAAGAAGAGGAATGAATACGACTGGAATGAAGGATCTCGAGTACAAGGCGCCGGGCAGGTGTCAGGCTGAGCGGATACTTCACTGAACGCTAGACGGGGGACATGGTTGGACTCCGAGGAGGTCACCTGCGACGGCGGTGCAAGCATCGGGTTTCATCCTCAGCCTCAGCACCAGCTTCGTCTTTAGCACCCCCTCCGTTAGCTCAAGCTCCCGCTTGCCCCAACCTCGAGGAATACTCGTTGGCATACGCCTGTCTTGAATCCGAGCCGGCTACAGCATACGTCTCGGCCGAAACATCCATCATCAAGTCCACTGTGGCCTCAACCATCCTTTCTACCTCGTCCACTGTCGTCACGGCCGTGGTTTCTAGAGTCATTGTCGAGCCCGTCCTTACCACGCTGACAGCCACCGTGACTACCCAAACCGAGACAACAACCACCAGCACCACCACCACTGCGCCCCTCGAGCCTCCTCGCTATTTTATCTTCGAAGGCGGCAGCCAAAATAGTGATAACGTCAACCATCAGGGGCTGGGCATGGGTGGCGGGGCATGGTCGCCCACTGGGCCTTGGTGAGCATGGAGAACCGGCAGAAAATAGTGATGGGAGCACCAACGTACCTAGCTGACCCGCCCAGGCACAAAGCCAGAGTGGGCATGCACTCAGCCTCGGCGTCATCCGGTCAGCTCTTTATGATAGCTGACGAGGACGCGGCGGCCATGACCGAATATACTTGGGTTGACGTCGTCTGCCAGCCGAGTTGGATCAGCTACGTTCTAAGCTGCAGCGCATCGAATGGCCTCTTGAACATCGCTGTGTGTAGTTCTGGGATTTTTTTGTTCAAGTTCGAATCATACGATTTGCCGAACCACTGTATCAAAGAAGTCTGCTTCATTTCTATATATGTCTTAAGTTTGGAGAACGTCTCCTTACACTGATTATAGCCCTCGTCACTTGCACTATAATCCCACACATAACACCAATTGTACCCAATGCCCAAGTTTTAATATCATAGGCCCTATCGCATTCTTAAAAGGCCCTTCCACGTTTTTACAAGGCCTTTCTGCATTGTTAAGAGGCCTATTCCCATGCAGTCAAGGTCTTTCATGATGCGGGTAAAGCCTGTTACGCAACTTCCTAGGCCTTCCAAGTTGCTTGCCTGACCACAGGGCTGCGCAGTGTGTGGGTTCATAATGCAACTGAGACGTTCTCTAAGATTTACTAGTAGGGCGTTTGGGTATGAGCACGTTGTATAGATGTACTGATTTGGTGGATTTATGGAAACACTATAACCTATATAACCTGTGTCAGAACAGTGAAGTCCTGATTGCAAGCCGTGGCAGTTAATGAATTTGTCCCCGCCACCCGGATTGGGGGTCTTCGCTTTCTTGGAGTCTTACCTAGTATTCAAGCCCATTTCGGGCGTCGTTTGATCATCTTGAATTCAAAGAATGTATCACGCCAATTCACATCACAAAACTTCACCAGTCGTTGTCGCCTACAAACATGGAACCTCGCTGAGATGCGGGTTGGCCTGACAGGTGGAAGTCCTGTCTCTCTTTCTCATCCGGCCCTAGGCCTCAGATCCCGTGGCCGCCCTTCTGATTCACCCCGTGAATCCTATAGCAGGATGTGTGCTTGTGGCGGATAACTGCTGCTTCCATGTCCTCGTGGGGATTTAAGGAACCCGGATACTCACCCCATTCTGATTTTGCACTCCATTTCCCGGCTTCCACACTTTTCTGGACAGTCTCGTCTTCATTTCGACTTCCCCACATCCATTTCCTCAAATCCCTGTGACATATAACTATTAGGTTAAGAAAAAATTTGCTTTCAGCGTCACACCTGGCGTTTGAGAACTTGTTTTGAGGGTGTGCCTGTTATATACCCAAGGTACCTAGCCATTTAGTTATCTGACTTCTGGAGCGCTCAGCCGACGACACCGCCCGCCTTACTGAGTATCGCGAGTACAAGTGTCCTAGGTACACCCATCCTGTCGCACAAATGGTGGGCCGACGAGGACGAGGTCAGCTTCCAGCTCTGGTCAATACTGAAAATACCTTTGTGCATTCTGAAACGGCCTTCCTGCATATTGAAAAGGCCTGTGAAGTGATAAGCTAAGGCCTTACCGCCCCAGAACATAACTGTGTGAGTATTCCAAGAAAATATTTTTGTACGGAGATAAGAGACCCTTTCTTTTAGCCCGAGCCTTCGTACCAACCCATAGCGTAGTCATTCGTGTAAGATACAACAATTAATGTCATGATGTAGAAGAGTCACTAACTCCTTCATTTAATCTTGATCCCACAAGCCGAATGCAGGGGTCACGCGGGACATCATACCTCTGGGGGGTTGTCACCATTGGGAGACCTGAAATTCAACATAGACGTGACGTTGTGAAACACGAATTCTCCCAACGCGCGGCGGTGTGTCGGCGGTCTGGGCGAACCATGTTGGAATTGGCCGTCCTCACAAAGCACCGGCCAACCCCATCGTCGATCCTCCGGTTCTAAAATCCATGGAATCCAGCTACCCGGATCGTCGGATGCGGGGGGCGTAGGCGTTGGGGCCGTTTTCATCTCAGCAGGGTCGAGGAGATCATAGCGCGGCTTATGCGAACCGCCTGACGACCTGAGCACATGCATGCAATGCCGTCTTGATCTGATCGATCGCCCGTGTCATCCAGGTTTTGGATCTACAATTTGCGCTCAGCAAGAGCCCTGCACGCACACTCTGTAGCAAATCAAACACTGCTAATAGAAATCCATTCGTAACCTTCTCAACGAATCTGTTTCGCCAAGAGGTATTACCGAACTGTTATGGTGTTATTAATGACTTGCACTCGCATGTATTGTGCCCGCTTGAGGGGCAGTTTCTCAAGATCTGGATACCACAATAACAACTGGTCTGACGTTCACAATGGCACGGCATGCACCACTTCGGCATCGGCTGGGGCTGCTGGCCGCCGGACTCCTGACTTACTCCCAAGCGGCAGCAGCAACCCCATTTTCGCAGCAGCAATATCTCATCGGCGATGAGGGGCCGTACGGCTACTCCACCGGCGCATTCCGCCAGGCGACCGAAAAGGCAAGGGTTACGCGCCCATACGATGTGCCTGGGTATGACATAACATTGGCGGCGGCATCTGGCACCAAAGACTCATCCCTGGACGGATGGCAGTTAGTGGTCAAGTTCGTCAGCGACGTCCCTATTCCACAGGGTAGCCCGGACAGCAAAGGGGGGTCCAAAGTATTCGACACGGCGCTCCTCTCGCTGTCGCTACCTGCAAAGCTGGCGGGGGCACTGGACGGCAGTTTGCAACTCCAGGACTGGTCCGTGTGCTCGGCCATATGGACCATGGGCCTGTCCGAGGCAGCGCTTGCTGGGGGCTCGGCATCTGGTGCGGATGCGTCTGCATCATCGTGCGGTGGCTTGCTCTCTCAGGAGTGCATTGCGGAGATGGAGGCAGGGTTTAACTCGGCTGGCTTCTGTCAGAACCAAACTATGCCACTGAGCTGTGCGCCATTCCTGGCAAACGGAACCGACGGGGTGACAAGGGGCTCCAATGTCCCGCAGAGTGAGTACCTCCTGACATCGGATCAAAAAGGGCGCGGGTGCTGTTGCTGACGAGGAGGGACAGCCATTGGAGGTCTTATTGCGGACGGGCCCTTCTTTGCTGCCACGACGTCGCCGTTAGACACGGGCGATACCACGGCGTTTGGGGCGGCCAGCACGTGGGTTTTTCCCGTGGTGCTGTCGTGGACCCATCGCGGGGCATCCGGATCCTCGTTGGGCGGCCCGGGAGGCGACACGCGGTCGCATGTGGCCTGCGTCAGGGCTGCGGCTGCTGGCAGCGACAAACAACCCTCTGGTTTGAGCAGCGGCGACGGCATCGGGAGCGGCTCAGCGCGGTCGTCCGGCTTTGGGTGGCTGCTGGTTGGCGCGCTTGCTGCTGGCTGGGCAGCGGTGCTGTAATTTGGAGACGATATTGCTCCCAGCAACCAGGATGGAACTTACAACGAAAACGGTGTCGCTGTCGCGGTAGTAATGCGGCAGGGCGACTCTGGGATCCGAGGATTCGTGTAACATAAGACGAAAGCCTAAATACTTGCGGCCCCTCAAAGATGCATTGAATGCGCTGCGAGCGTGGTGATGAAAACGCATGTGGGTGGAGAAGCAAGCTTTGCGCCAACAAGACGGGGGGAGTCGAAGTCGGGATCACAAGCAAATCAGCTTTGGCACCTCCTGCTTTCCCCTCACTTGGCTGTCCCTGCGCGCATGTTGGGAGCTTCCCTGGGCATGGAAACTTGCAGTCAGCAAGCCCTGATGACGCGCTTTGCTCTTGCATTTGCCATTTTTGCACCCTCCGCCGCCCACAGGCTGCTCCACCTGCCGCTCCACTCTGTCGCGCTTTTGTTTGCATCCTCCTCATGCCGACGTCGGGCTGAGGTCGGGTGCCATGTAGGTTCGCGCTTTGCGCCGGCGCCATCGGGCCATTTTTTCCATACTGTTTGTGTCTTGTCTCGGGAGCCGTTGGCTGTTTGCTGGCGGGATGGGCTGCTGCTGCTGGCACTGGTCCGCTGCAGAGATAATTGCGCCCCCAACCTCCACATCGGAGGGAATGCGAACAAAAACCTAGGCCGGCCACCTTGGCCGCCAAGCTGCGGGTGTCGCACAACCTCGAAGGTCTCGCAATCAACCAGCCATCCCGTCATCAAGGCACCCCCCGGTTGTCGAACACTGCTAGCGCCCACCCGCCACCCCTGCCCAGTCGGCTCTTTCTTTCTCGTCCCCAAGCATCCCGCTTCGCTCGCGCCTGCGCCCAATCACAGTGCCCGCTTGTGCAGCCAGCTCGGGCCACTGAAGCTGGTCGGGGTGGTGCAGAACTGAGAGCTAAGGCTGCACGTCGGGTGGTCACGCAGCGGCCATCCTTTCCCCAGACAAGCCCAGAGAGCAAAGGAGGCACGAAGCAAAATTTACTCTCGCAACCCGTTACGGCCCGCCGTCTGCCTCCCGACAGCTCTCCTCGTGACGGCCTTGGCCTTGATCTCGATTTTCTTTATTGGACGTTTTGCGGCGGCACGGTCGCGAGCGGTCGCAAGACCTTTGATCACCGACCTCGAGTGGTCGAGCCCCTGGCGCAAAGCAGGAAAAAAAACTCGGCCATTTCACAGTTGCGAGCGCGATGGACCCCCGACAACAACAACAACCGCCCCAGCTTCCGTTCTCGCGGAACGCTGCCTCGCCCTTTGGTCGCCCGGGTTTTCCAGGCTCGCAGCCGCCGAGTCAACAGCCATACCCAAATGCCGCGCCGCACCCGTCCTCGTCCGCTCCGGCCTACCCCGACGTGCACTCGAGAAAGCCCTCCGACCCACAGGCTTATTATCCTCCCCGACAGTACCCTCCCGAGCCCGGCCCCATGCCGCCTTCGGCACACTCGCGGCACCAGAGTGCTTCGTCGATCACGTCCGGCCCGCCAATGAATCGCGGAATGCCGCCACCGAACTCGCCACCGCAACAACATCCTCAGCAGGGCCAGGGGCCGGGTGGACACCAGATTGGCGGGCCCTATGGGCTGCCGGCCCCTCGCCCCCCGCCCGTCTCGGTTGGGCCTCCTACAGCTTTTCCACGAAGCCGCGAGCTGCCAGCGTTGGAGACTCTGCCAAGAACGGCCAGCTCAGGGAGCAGTATGTCGATATCGTCGATGCTCGGCGGTCCCCCGCCCCCTCGAGATCAGGCTCCTGCTACCCACTATCCTCCTGGCCCGCCACCAGGTGTGTCTGGGCCGCCATACAGCCAGCCGATACACGCGTCTCCTCGCATGCACCCAGCAGGGCCACCCGAGTATCGTCCCTACCAGCAACCTCGGCCACAAACACCAGAGCGACACAGAATGTATGAAGCACGGGACCCGAGGGCGAACCCGGCGGGATCGCCATCGGGAGCTTACTCGACCCCCGAGGTCCAGCGATATGGCACGCCGCAAGCTTACTCACAAAGAGGGCCACCGTTGACGGCTGCAGAGCAAGCACGAGACCAGGGCCGCATACCCGTCAGCGCAGCACCCCCTCGACCGAGTAGTCAGCCGAAATCTTTCCCAAATTCCGTACCGCCTCGGCCGATGGAGATAAACAGACCACCCCCTAACAGCGAGTTGTACGGTCACAGGGAGGAGCTAAGGCCGTCGGAGGAATACAACCCTGAACGCCCAATACCCCGGCCGATGAAGTATGAGGACAACAATAGGTACATGTCAGACCGAGACCGACAGGAGAGGGGGCGACAAGAGAGAGAGATGGAGTTCCGTGAAATGGAGCGTCGGGAAAGGACTATGTCTGGCAGTAGGCCCGTGGGGCACCCGCATTCTTTGTCGGACTACGCGCGTGCGCTAGAGCAGATTCAGCCGCAACCGCAACAGCAACCATATGGTCGGGCTCCAGAGCCCAGGGAGCAGCCACAAGCGCACTGGCAAAGAGTACCATTCGAAACCTCGAGGCTTGCACCGTACGATCCCGCCGCCCACCATCCCAGACATCAGGAGTACCCTCCTGGTACTGGTGGGCCGCCATACAATGGCCATTCTGCTTATGGGCCGTCACCTGTAGAGAGACACTCACAGCCCCCACATCCTTCGCACCAGCCGCCGCCCCATCAACAACACAGCATCCCGCCTTCGGGACCGGGACACCCGCAACCCTATGACTCCCCAGACCGACAGCGGATGGGTGTGATGCACCACGATCGCCAGCACCCACACCAGCAACACCAGCTCTCGCACCAACAGCAGCCTCCACCTCGGACTCGGGAGGAAGCCGCGGTGCCTCCGCCATCAGTTGCGTATGGTAGTACTGGAGGGCCAATGTATGATTCACCCAGGAATCGAAATATGGAGGAGATCTCGACACCCCATAGCCAACAGAGGGGTAACCACCATCTGGGCATCCAGGAGATCAATCGCAAGGGTCGCATATCGCCGCTGCCTCAGGCAGTGCAGGGCGCGCAACCACAGCTTGCTGGTCCTGCGGGTGAGCCAGGTATCAAGAGCGAGTTCGGTCGCATGTTTTCAGGCATTGGCACGGGTGTTGGCAACATGTCAAGCCCTATTCCTCCTGGTGCTCAGCTTCCGTACGGGGCCGCCGGCTTGTTGCGGCGTGAGGACTCGGATAACGCCTTGCAGGAGCCCTTGAGCGGGGATGTCTCTGCCAAAGGCGGGCGTGAGACGAACCGCGGAAAACGGAGAAAGCCGAAAGAGGAGGACATCAGGGGCGATGAAGACAGCACAGGCAGGCTCACCCCTGTTGGTGGTCGTGCCAAGAAGCCCAAGACCCACCCTCACCACCATCACCAGTATGTAATCCCGCTTTCTTGTCCTCCCCCCCTAAACAATCTAACATGTGTCTAGTCACCACCACCATCATCATCACCACCATGCGCTCGATGCCGGCTCATCTCCTGCCCTATCAGGAAACACGCCCTTCAAAAGTGTCAAGGGCTCGACACCGATACCGTCTCCAACCGCTGCCTTCGCGAAGGACTTCCCGACGACACACCACCATGCCGTCCCCCGTTCTGCTTCGCACTCTGCGAACAGCCATCCTCACCCCCCGGCCGCCCGGGCACCTCCTCCGCCTCCCCCATCTCCGCCTGTTGTCATTCCCAAGCCAAGGCAGGTTGCCACATCAAGGGCTGTTTTGGATAGCGTGGCCAACCTTCCCCGAACCCATCTTGGCGACGTCGTATACGACCCGATCCTAAAGCCGGCTCGCCTGCAAGATAAACGTACTGGGCGCCCTCCTCATAGCGGTTACAAGTCAACCCCGCGACCTCTCCCTTGGGGTTTGATAAATGGGAAAGAAAATTGCACGCTGACAATGAAGATTGGCAAAGAGCATCTGACTGCGGCATCGCGCGAAGAAATCACTTCCCGACGTGCCCTGTGGGGGACTGACGTTTACACGGATGATTCTGATGTTATTGCAGCGTGTATCCACGCTGGCTGGATACGGGGTGAATGGCCTGAAGAGGTAGATGTTGATCTTTTAGGACTTGACGAGGGTTTTTACGTGTCAGATGCGAAGGATATCAGGGGCCGTCAGCAAGCCCCACAGAATGGCCCGATCCGGAACGTCGTTGAAGAGGCAAACCCGAATATTTTGACAGAGCCGCCAGCAACCGGCCCTATGGTGGTTCCCGAGAACCGTGACTTGCACGTTACCTTGCTTGTCCTTCCAACTCTGGAAAAGTACGCCTCGACCACACGCTACGGGATCAAAAGCCGCGAATTTGGAGGGCCAGTTAACGGTCGCGACGAGTTCGGAAAGCGTGCCGTTCACGACGGAATTAGCTTTATGATAACGGGGCTGCGTTGGGTCACAAACGGAGGATCCTCACAAAATCGGCTTAGGGGGAAAGCACGTCGCGAGCGGATACGCAAGGCCCTCAGAGAGGTTGAACTCGGGCCCGCGTGGGCGGGTGGCGTCAGAAATGGGGTCGAGGCTCGGGAGAATGAGGCGCCAAAGACGGCAGAGAAAGTAGGAGAGATATCAGGTGCCTGGTGGAAACAGCCCAGCAAACCGCCAAGCGAGGGTGATAAGGAGAACCAGCCACTTGTGTCCGCGACCTCGGAGCCTCCGAAAGAACCGAAAAACATAACCGCAGAAATCGCAGAGACTGCAGATAGCAAAGAGCCGGAGGTGGCGGGGAAGGCAACGGCAGATAAAGAGCCGGTTGAGAAGGAGGTTGCGAAGGATGTTGGGAAGCAAGACGGCGAGGTTGACACGGCTATTGCCGCTGCTGAGGCATGAGCTGGCCTGTGTCTTCCTACCACCGTCATTGCTGGGATTGGATGGGTCGGATTTGTCTTCTGTTATGGTACAATACTAATGGGTTCTTTGTCCTTGATACCTTTGCTTGTTTGGCTTGATCATCGTGTACTTGCTCGCATAGCGGGAGGGAGTTATGGTACCGTTCTTGTCTGTCACTGTCGCTATACCCATGAGTATTTGTACGAATAACAGTCCACAGGGCCTGTACATATGGTTCGGGTTTCGATTCATGTTGGTTGTGGGTTTTCGTTCCAGCAAGCCTGCCGCAGCCTGTTTTGGGATTTTCTATCCCGATGCTTGGTGTCTTATAATCTACATGTGTACACTCACTCCAGCACAGTCCTTCTGACTATTTTGGTAGCCTTACTGCGTTGCCTGCTTCCAGCTAACATTTAGATGCTGTCGCTCGTTTCCCAGACCACGGGAGCGCGGCGCACGCCTTAAAAGTCTGTTACCCGCCCGTTATAGCTCCAGTCGCCCGAGCTACCCCATCGGAGGGGCTCATTCTTTGGCCCGCCCACCTCTCCCGTCTTGGGGTTCGTCTCGCCCTCAAACTCGGGTGGCGCGCCCTTGCGGATGCCACCGCTCAGTGTCCCTGGCGAGGCATCATCGTCTGGCCTTTGCACCTGTGCTTGGGTCTGCTGCGGTTGCGAAGCGGGCGTTGAGACGTGTCGAGAGGTTGTGAGCGGTGCCACGGTGGGGACTTCGACCTGGTTGTGGGAGGAGAGCGCGGCTTCTGCTGCGCGCTGGAGACGCTCGAACTCGGCTTGCTGGTCTGCTGGGAGGCGGGGCGGGGCCGGTGAATCCTGGAGGAAGGAGCTGGCAGAGCGGTGAGCGGTCGGAGCCCGAGGGGTGAGGCTCGTCCGGAGGGGGCGGAGGGGTCGGAGGAAGGAGCTGAGGTTTCGCGACATGTTTCCCGAGGTTGGAGGCTGAACGTGGCAATTCGTAATTCGTATTTCGCAATGTGCTGCTTAGCTCGTGTGGTGGTGGTAGCTGCTGTGGGATTGGAAATTGGCGAATTGGTCTTTGGTAGGGATGCTGTTCAACGAGCTGGAGGCCAATGTCGTGTGCCGTGAAGGGGCGGGCTGCATGCGTATTGGCAGGAGGCAAATCAGCGACGCGAAATCTGCCGAGGCCATGATGCCATGCGACCCGCTAGCGGAGCTCCCCGGGAAGTCTGCAGTAGAGGGGAACGGTTGTAGATTCCGAGGTTGTCCCGGCCGGGGCCCAGTCCCATGGGGCCGCGACCGCGACATTGGAAAGAGCGGTCGGGCGGCGGCGACAACGCATCACGAAAAAGGGTGTTCTCTCACCGGTGAGGTTCCTGCCTGGCATGTAACATATAAGTGGCCTATCCCAGGGAACTGCTCGCTCAAACTGTGGAGTTTTGGCTGGGTGGATCTGCCTGCCCTCGACATCCTTCCCGATCTGGGAAATGGAATTTTAAAGCATTCGTCCAACACTCGTCTCCGGCAGGCTGCATTTGCCATCCCGCTCCTTTTGATGTGTCTGTTTTCTCGCTCGTCAGTTCGCGTCGGCACCCAGGACCGCACAACCGCCAGTTGCTCTCCGCCCGCACTTGCCGCGCTCGCGAGAAGTCGGTGCGGTATCTATCCGCTGTAGTCGAAATTGGAGGATATTGCCATGCCCGGTCTAACGCATCACCACCACGCATCACCACCACGCATCACCACGGGCTTTGCCCAGCACCTCCTCCCGTCCAGGGAGAGATTGCCGCCTCCATTGCTGGCTCCCCCTAGCCTGCCATTCGGATCGCACCGCCTGGCGGGGTGGTGTCGCCAGGCAAGGCCACCGCCAATCCTCCCATTTTCCATTTTCCAATTCCCAAAACCCGTGTTTTGGCTGCGTGTGAATTCGAGCCCAACATGGGACAGGCACTTGACGCCCAAAAGCCACGGTGCTGCGGGCTGCGTCATTGGCCAAAAATCACAACCCAGGCCCCAGGGTCGTGGTCGCGCGGGGAGCCTCGCCCAGTGGCCGTCTCGGTTCTCGATGGCACGGGTCGCTGAGCGAGTGCTCCGCCTAAATGGTGGCACAGAGGTCATGCCGGCCATACTCTTCGCTGCCAATGAGGGGATGCCGCCAGTCGGCGGCTGCCTTATCATCCGCCCACGAGTTGGGGGAGTGTGAGGAGGATGAGCGCTCATCTGGCTGCCGTGGCCCAGAACTGGTTCTCGCTGCACAAGGGGTAGTTGCGGCTGCCCCCCGCACCCGGTAGAGCATGTGAGCCACTCTGTCGTTTTCCCCCAGACTTGGATCGAGCGTGGCCGATCAACTGTCGGCGATTCTGTCTGCCGTCTGTCGACCTCTCTTCCAATCCCTCCGAGCCTTTTCTCCCTCCCCAACCTAACGGCCCAGTCGCTCCCTGCTCTTCCCCGGCGCCGGTCCCCCGCTCGACCCAACGAGACACGGAAGGAGGTTTCTGAACATGCGATATTCATGGCCACTTCGAAGCTGATCTCAACGTCGTTCCCAACGCAATCCGCCCCGCATCTGCGGTTCCTTGGCGTGCCCCTCGGCGCCGCGCGCGAAGACCGGCGATGGACCCCTACGAGACCGCCGAAACGACGCGGGAGACCCCGGCGTTCGTGCTCGCGCCTCTAAACTCGGCAGCGAGAAAAGCGACAGAGCACATCAGGAACAAGTACTACCAATACCCCCTCGATGACAATAATACGTTTGGTCTGTGGATGGGATTCTCAGACCCCGACCGCCAGGAGTTCACGGTTGGCCGCAGTGAACATCAAGACATCTACCTCCCCGAGATGCGGGGCGGCAAGGGGCCTCCGCAGATTTCCGACCTTCAGGCTTCATTTTTCTTGGTTCAGAGCACTGGCGCCGTGCTGTTACGGGACCACTCCGACCACAGGAATACCGAGCCATTTGCGCCCAGCCACAGCGGCAGCCACCATAACGGTGTCACCGTGAAGCTCCGCAGCAGCCGTACCGTCCTCATTGCCCGTGGCATCAACTCGCGCATAGCTTTCGGCCGCGACAAGTTTTACCAGTTCGAGGTGCGATGGCAATCTGATGGTCTTTACGGCTTCAATAAGGACGATCCGTACACGGTAGGGCCGAGGCATTCGAAGACGAAGAGATATGTACAGGCGGAAAGAGTAGGAGGAGGTGCATATGGCGATGTCTGGTGGGTTCTGGATATCACAAATGGAGAGCCCATGGCTGTCAAGAAATTCCGCAACCTTTCGGGGAAGAATCTGGACTTTGCAACCCGCGAGGTAGCCAACCTTTTTCGGATCAATAAGGATAACTCAATACAGCATGTGAGTAAAGTTCACGTCCTTCTGCTTATGTTGTCTTCAGATTCTGACGTAGACCCAACCAGGAGCACATCCTTCAGATCTACGACTACGCCGGTGGTGAAGATAATTGGGGTGAGATTTTCATGCCGCTGATGGATGGAAACCTCAAAGTCCTGGTTGAGAGGGAGGACAGTCCTGACGAAGCCTCCATTGCCGACATGGTGCTCCGGCAGATGCTCCTTGCGCTGGAGTGTATCGCATCACACAATATTGTCCATCGGGACATAAAGCCGGAAAACATTCTCTGGAAGTACGACCGAGAGAACGACAACTACCACTTCTGTCTGGGTGATTTTGGTTTGTCACATGACCCTAAGCTGGCCAGAACGGTCGCAGGGACGGAGCCCTTCATGGCGCCCGAAGTGTTCCATCGACAGGAACAAACGACAAAGGTAGATATCTGGTCACTTTTCGCTACGTACATCTGGATACACAACACAGAGGGGTTCCGAGACACATGCTCGCAATACGGCGCATCGCAGATCCACAAATGGCTCGTCCAGTTGTCAGAGTTTCCAGAATACGCAAGCGTCAGGAGGATGGCGAGCTACAGCCCGAAAAAACGTCCATCGGCATCGGAACAGCTGGCCATCCTGGATGGTAGCGGCGGCGGCGGCGGTGGTGGTGTTGGGTATGATCCAGGTGGTAACAGGTATGATCCGGGTGGTAGCGGGTATGATCCAGGTGGTGCAGCCAGCCTAGACAGTCAGTTCCAGGGAATGAGTTTGGAGAGCCAGGAGTATGATCAAGACTCGGGCTCCACCGTCCCGGAGATGCCCTACTACGAGCCGTACACGTCCGGGCTTTACCCCTGGAATGATGACGGCCAAGCGGGATCCAGCAAGCAAGGATACACGCCGGCTCCGATGGGCGGCGGAACAGTAAGGGCCCAAACCGTTTGGACGCCGAGCTTGATTTGTAGCTAACTCGCATCCGCAGGGATTTATACCGCCGCCGTACGTGAAAGGATATGTGGACCCGTACTCGCGGAAAGAAGACGATGACGGCGCAACAGCTCGTCCGAGATACGAGCACCCGTACACACCGAGAGACAACAACGACAGTGGAACAGCTATTCCCGACAATTACACTCAACTACCGATGCCGGAAGAAGAGCCTTGCTATCAGGAAGAACCTAGTCATCCGGTAGAGCCTACTTACCCTGCAGAAACCAGCTACCGAGAGTCGAGCTATCGGGGAGAGCCCAGCTACAGGGGAGAGCCCAGCTACCGAGTAGATCCGAGCTATCAGCCAGACTATCGAGAGGAGCCTGGCTATGGGGAGGAGCCAACATACGCGCCGGAAACCAGCTACCAAAACAGAGACCCGAGAAGGAAGCAAAAGGGGAAGCATAAAAGCTAGTCATGACCAAGCGACTTGCCAAGTTCTCGTTTCCTTCTTTTCCTTGTCCTCAAAGTCAGCTTAGTCCAGGGGTATGTGAGCATATGCGGTAGACGGGTTGGATATACCAATGTCATGCTTTTACCGTATCTTTGGACACTACCCTAGGCTCAGGCGTGGTCCCTGTCAGGAGGGGATGGACCACATGGGCTCTCAATTTGCATGTGGGGGTTGCTGGTTCGTCTGATACAGAGGGCGTGTGTTATACATGCGTTTGACTGGTGTGGAGTCCTGCATGGCGTTGCTTGATGATTTACGGAGAGGTTGATCAGTATTGATGTACGTGGGGAGAGCGCGGGGTAAATTTGAATACAGGGGATGAAGAGGCACGCTGGGGCAATGATAAGAGTGCTGAGAGTGGGAGAGGCGCTGAGTAGCAGTAACAGCAGATCGAGAGATACGTCCAGAAGCTTCGGTAGTTTAAGGCGCAATCTCTCAGAAGCTCAGTGCGTACTGTGTATGCACATTGATCCAAATGTCCCTGCCAGATGCCTCTGCCAGATGAGAAGCCAGGTCGGCGTCTGAGAGTGCTCGTCCTATCAAACGACCTCCGAATAACTCTTTGTACGAAGGATGCTGAGAAGGCACCAGTAGATGGACTCAAGAATGTTGAAAGTTCCTCCATCCAGTGAGCGAGGGTTGACAGGGCTACACAGTGGCTACTTTGACAAGTATTTTACGTGTAAAGAATGTATAGGTCTTTGATAGGTTTTCCTTTGGGGACAGGACGTGCAAAGGGGATAATTTCTGTTTAAGAACTATTCTTGTAGTTCATACCTTTGTATATGCCTTACTTCGGTAGAGACGTGGCTGTATCTACTTGGAGGTACCTAGTCGCTTAAATTCCTAGCTCCCATATTCATCATTTAACACCCATCCTGAAGTCACCGATTTCTTAGACATCAGTTCTCCTCCTGGCGCCCTCTTCCTCGTCTGATTCGGATTCGGGCTGTGCTTGGGTGTCAGAGGCAGAAACAGGCTCATGCTTGTGGAGCTTGATGTTGATAAACATGGTGAACAAGCCCAGATCATAGGCAAGTCTCAAGGCACCAGCGGCCACGAAGGCAACCCAGAACTTGTCGTTTGCGGCCAATATGCCCGTGACGGTAGGCCCGGTGACTGAGGCCAGAGTCCGCAAGAGCACCGTGATGCCCATCACAGCAGTGCGCTCCTCTGGCCTGACAACTGCCGCAATGAGAGCTGCTCGTGGGGCCTGGTCCATGTTGTTCAGCCCCACTCGCAGCAACAGCAATGCAAAGGTCCCTGCCAGGCTTTGCGGGAAGGGGAACAACAGAACTGCGGCTGATGACGGGATGTGGGTAAATACCATGGTGTTGACCAATCCGATGTACCGTGCCAGAGGGCCGGAAAAGATGGTGGACAGCGACGAGAGGAAGTAGCTGGCTGATAGGAAGTCTCCCAGGGTTGACTTGGCCGGGTGGAACTTCTGGTCGATGTAGTAAGTTGTCAAGGCCATGCTGACCATCCCGTCGGCCACCGAGTCGACGGACAGCAGAAACCAGAGAACCGCCATGATAGACAGCGTCTCCCGCGAGATCTGGGCAAACCACGGCTTCTTCTTCCCAGGCGCGTTCTTAGCCGCCACTTCTCCCACCTCGCCCAACTCTCTGGAGTCGGCCGGCTCAAGAAGCCCCTCCGCCTCCTCTCCCTCCTGCTCAGCCTCTTCCTTGACCGGCTTCCTCAGCTCACACCTCTTCGACAACAACAAATTTGTAACAATATTCACCATCCCCATGACAGTATACAGCCAAAAGCACGCATGGTACGCGTCCAACAACGTCCAGCCGTCCCTCGCCTGCAGCCACTCAACAGTCCGTCCGGTCAGCGCCGTCCCCAGCGACGACCCCAAGCTAGCCAGCGTCACATACCACACCAACACATCGGCCCTCGTATCCGGCACCGTCAGCTCCGCAACAACGGACTCCTCAATCGCACGAAACGGCCCAAAATCACCCCCCGTCGCACTAATCACGCCCACGACCGCCGCCCCCAACAGCGCCCAGTACGACTCGCACAGCGCAAACACCACCCCCGACAGCACCATCAGCATTGACCCAAACAGCAGCGTCCTCCGCCTGCCCACACGGTCCGCAATCTGCGTGAGTACCAGCGACAAGAAGACATCCCCGAGCAAGGTGAGCGTCATGAACACGCCGATGCGGTCGTCGGAGAAGCCGAGCTCGGCGAAGAAGAGCGCGAGGACCAGGGCGCTGGCGCCGTATGCGAACATGCGGCAGCTGCGGGAGAGGATGATGAGCCAGGCATCAAGACCGGTCGCGTAGACCGATTTGAGGCCTGCCTCGCGAAGGGCGGAACGGGCGAGAGAGAGGGCGGTGGCCATGTTGGAGATTCTTTCTTTCTTGATTGTCGGATTAGGTGCGTTGCCTCCTCTGGTTCGAGGGTGTGAGTTCCGAGTCTGCGCTGGGCTGGGCTGTCCGTCCCGTGCCTTCCGGTCCGCGCACACGGGTAAAGGGGCGTGCTCGGAGGCAGTGGAGCCGGCTGCCGCCCGGGAAAAAGGGGGTATTAAAACAATTGAATCTGTCTAGGCCAAAAAGCGCCAAGGTAGATAGACCACCAAAATGACAATGGGTTTCTTGCTGTTTGTGAGTTGACTGAAACTTCTATAGAGGTGGAAATTGACAGAATGGAAATCGGCACGTTTTTTTTTCTTCATGCAGGCAGCGAGCTACCATTCGGCACCGGTGTCGGCCAAACATGATGCGCCCCACATGACACCATCGATGACTCGGCGCTCAGGCATTGCCAACTCTTCAATCCTCAATATGGTTTGCAGATCGCCTTTTTGGGATATCGGGGATTATTCATCGCCTAATTCTCTCTTTTGTGTCAACCGTAGTGTGTGACATTAATGGCTGCAACCACCCACAGTTGCATCTCATTTTTCTCAGCAATACCCTCCCCTAATCCAGCGTCCCTTCAGTCCCAGCTGGAAAGAGCGGTTCATCGTGGTACTGAGCAGCGGCGTCGTCAGCCTCCAATAAATCCCGCTGGAGGTGTGTGATCCGGTCTTCACACAATTATTCTATTTTCCAAGGATAAAAGCCGGCCTCGAGTGTGGCTACTCTACTCTATGTTGGAAGTACGCATATTTATGATACAGCTCGCCGGTATCCCGAGCAGCTTGATGGAGTCATCGAGGCGATCAATGCTGGCACTGATGCACCTGGCCTCGCTAGCATCGAGTCGACCGAGACATTTCCACACGCGTAAGCGTAGAACGTAGTGCTGCCGCATCTTGGCTAGCCAGGCCATAACTGGTAGTTAGCTATGCAGTCTTCCACGGAGACAGACAATAATTTCAACTGGATACATGTAAGGTAGAACTCCCAAGTCCGCGATGGACGAATCGACGATGTAAGTTCAACTCTTGCTACACAGTGATGGAAACTTGGTCGAAGCGCCTTTGCTGTACGCTGAGTCTCTCTTGATATTCCTGCCATGGCGACGGTGCCGAATATCAGCATGACTAATAACTAGCTGCAATGTTGACGGATGATCTCACATGGATCTTGCGTTGGGCTATAGCTAGACGAGGCTACACTGGGTCGTCGTTCGTGCTGCTCGGCCACGTTACCTTATAGGATGCGGCCCAGCTCATATTTGTCCAAGGGAACTAATACCAACCAAGACTTAGACTGATGATATCCCTTTTTCTCAACAGCGTAGTAGTCTCGCAGTTGGTCGAGTCTCTTCCAGATTTCGTCAATATATACTTTTCGCTGTTCGTTAATCTTGACTACACCACTCTTTGTTAGCAAAAAATATCTGCTCACCAGGCTTGACGCTGCTTACTCGTCACGGCAGCGACAGGAAGGTCGATGGGAGCCTCCAAATTTCCAGGGCCCCGCATGATGATAACAGCAACGGTCTGAGAAAATTCCCCCTCGACACTAAAGACAAAGGTGGAGCACACTCACATAAGTGCGGACCTCATTTCAGATATCCCAAGCGGCTGCCATAGCCCACTGTACTCTGGAAATTGCGTGCTCCTTGATCCACCGCTCGGCTTAGAACTATACGGCCTCGTGTATTTGGTAATAGTCCGCAATGACGGACAGCTTGGCAATCATTTCACCCCCGAGCGAGGACGGAGTGCGACTCTGGCGGCCATGGATGATGGCCATGGATGATGGCAATGAGGATGAAGAAAGCCCGGACATCCCAGTCCGATGCTTCAATTTGATATTCGCCGTTGGCGGTCTTGGACTCTCGGAAACCCCCTGTCAAGGCTGCTGTAAAAACAGGGGATGCCAACATCAGATGTGCCGAAGAAAGACGGAACGTGACTGCAGGCAATGCCTCTTCTGGCTTTGGGCTTGGTGGGAGTTGCTGCTCCTCGTCTGGCGACTCGTCCGACGAAGAGATTGATGATCGGTCGCTATCTGGTTACAGGACCTCGAGCGGGAAAAATGGCGCATCCGGGTTTCTGAGAGTGAGAATGATATCCCCAATGGGCGGCGGGGCTATTTCGTGATGTGCCATGACTAGGAGTTGGGTTGGGTCTTGGAAGAGCTAGATTGTCGATATCAAAGTGCGAAAACGAGGTGGAAAGAGATTTGTATGGTAGTCCCAACAACCACTTAGTGTGGGAAGCTAGGCCCAGTGTGGCTAGGCCTAGTGTGGAGGGCTAAAGGAAAGAAAACATGAAAAGGGTGATGACACTAGATGCATCGCGAATGGCTTCCTCCTGGCTAGCAAGGAACTGCATCGTAAAGCGTCTTCCTCACGTTGGACAGGGCTGTTGTTACCCAAACAGCAAAACTCCCGGAGATGCAACCTGGCCCCTAACAATCAGGGACTGGGGCCCATCTCAAATTTGAGCCGTTAAAACAGATAAGGGCCCTACTATTCGGGCACTCATTGTTTGGCTATTGGGGCACTCATACCTCTGAAGGGTTAGGGTTATGTATG
>Ga0247770_1001028_pt1 | contig 24324 bp, 13 predicted proteins | sample UWRJL136409B6_FD_179943 | JGI IMG/M metagenome (GOLD analysis project Ga0247770, IMG submission 179943) | Plant litter microbial communities from Arlington Agricultural Research Station in Wisconsin, United States - UWRJ-L136-409B-6 | ecosystem: Environmental > Terrestrial > Plant litter >... | reverse complement strand
GGTTTTTCCCACCCCCCCCCCCCCCCCCCTTTGACTTAATCTAAACATGGCTGGAAAAAATGTACCTGATAAGACTAGGTAGGCCTCATCTTTATTTAAAAGTAAGAACTAAGGTGAAAACTTAAAGGGCACCGATAAGGGCTGCTGAGGCTTTCTCGAACCCGATAAGGTCGAAGAGTGGGAAGGAGCCCGGGAGACTGCTACGGGCCATGCGTATTAGAAGGATATCGCTTGACTCATTGCCGAAGAATAGTGCGAGCTCCTCGTTACCCACGATAGATAACGAGAGTAGCGGCGCCTCTAGCGTGATCCACCCCGAGGTTACCCCCCCCCCCCGTATGGGTTCTGTCCCTTGAGCTCGATATGGTGGCCGAGGATGGTGGTCTCGACTCGTGTCCAGCTCGTGTCCTGCGCGTGGGATCTCAGATGATGTGCGCGCGGTATGGTCGCCACATTGCAAATCAACCGGGAAGCAATACAGCTAAGTCCGCGTCACGGTGGCATCACAGACCCGAGTCGCAGATCCCCAGTCTCTTCTACGGTTGAGAATTGTCACACGAATCCTATCCCTGAAAAGCCTCCATACCAGCGATCGGTCCGATCGCTGGTATTCTATTGAAACTACTGCGTGGATCAATTCCAGGCCTGGAATGGCCACAACAACGGACCCCATTGTACGCAGTATTTAGAACAGTTGGAAGCCGAAGGCTTCCAACGATGGAGGAAGCAATCAACACATTCGTTTTTCCATGACAGAGCCTTCGATTCCACTACGTGTCACAAGAATGTCTTTGACAAGTTGCAGAAGACATAAATACCCCCTCACCCTCTGTCGATGTTGCCATTCCCTCTCTCCAACTCGCCATCAGCTCATCAATCTTCACACTCTTTAAAGGTTCTTCCTCAATCCCTCCCAACACTCCTTTCGCTCAACCAATTCTTTCTCATCCCCAGTCACTCGCTTTCGGGAACCCACCACAACCATGCTTCTCCTCGCCCTCTTCGCCGCCCTCTCGGCGCTCACCCTCGCCCAATCCCCCTATCAATACGGCTGCTACACCGAAGGCTCCAACAACATCCGCGCCCTCTTGTCCAACTCCACCACCTACGAACCGGTAGAGTGCTACGTCGAACCTCCCGTGGGGAGGGCGCTTGATTCTGCGATGACAGGGTCGGATGCGATGACGGTGGAGGCGTGTGCGAATTGGTGTCTGAATGGCGGGTACAAGTGGTTTGGGCTGGAGTATAAGCGGGAGTGCTGGTGTGGAACGGGGGTGAATCCAAATGCGACGGTGGCGAGCGTGGCGACGGAGTGTGGGATGGCGTGCTCGGGGGATGCGGGGGAGATTTGTGGTGGGAGTGGGAGGGTGAGCGTTTGGAAATGGGTTTAGGAGGGTAAGGTGGGTGGTGTAAGTGGAGGTGGATGGTTTGATGGGATTGAGGTGGGTGATGTGAGTTGGAGGGGGTGGTTGTGGAAGTGTGAGGAGGAATGAGAATAAGGAGTAATGGGCGAGGACGAAAGGGGGAAGGGTGGCGGTGACGATGTTGGATTGTGGCTGATGACGTTCTCTTCTGTGCCTTGACGGGGAGGTTCTGTCTACCCCTGATGGAAAATGTTTTTTGGCCCCTGTCATTTTTATCCTTCTTCTGTTCGATCAGGCGCTTCTTGATGGGCTGTTTTTACCTGGTGGCTTAGCTGCGGATACGCCCTAGAGTAGAGGTTCGGTTCAAAAGCGGTCATTTCTTCTCGAGTTCCTTCGGATGCGGAATTCGTATGAGAAGGAAATGCGATACCAGACGCTTTACTCCGCCATCCTTTCGCATGAATAGTTTACCCAGAATAGGCTGAATACAGTAGTTCTATGCCGTATACTGTCCTGAACACTGTACGAAAAGCACGGAACTTTCTAAGCTGGGGGAGTTGAAACGCACCCCTGCCGCGATGGTCGAATTATTTGCGCTCCAACTATGCGCCTTGAACAAGACTGAAGCGGCCTACTATGCAACCTAGTTTCTGCGGAGGCCTCGGAAACTCCGTCAGAATCCACGATAAATGGAATCCAGTTGCAGAGTTCCGCCTTCCTTGTAGAACATACAATTTCACTGCTTTCTTTTCTTCTTCTCCTATTGCGCCCTGAAGTTTAACATGTCCCACTTTACCCCAGCAAAAGACGCCAGAGTGGAGAAACTCCGACGGCTGCTCAGAGAAGGCAGTGTCATTACCAAGTACGATTTCCTCGACTTTGTCAGCGTATACAAACACTTCCACGAAGCTGGGTTCAAAGTTCGACCCACCCTCACCAAGTGGATTCAAGAAAATCATAAGACCGTCCTCGAGTGGCTTCCCGATATTCTGAAAGTCCGCCCGGGATTCTTCGCCGACCTGCAGCCCAACTCCAAATACAACACCTTCAAAGAGTACCAGACCCTCGCTGCCCTGGGCCTCAGCGGACAAGGTTCCTCCGAGCCACCACTCGACCACCAGCCTGTCTCTCGCAGAAGCCCCGACCTCGGCACGGCATCGACGCCGGCCAACGTCACCCTACGAGAGCTCTCCGATTTTGGAACTCCCATCCCCGATTCCGCCATCATCAAACGTCCCTCCCTCTCTGGCCAAACCCAACAAAAAGTCTGGCTCGACGACATTAAAGAAGTCCATCACCACCTCCGCGAAATCAAATCCTGGCTGGTCAAGTCTTCCCAGGCCCTTGGCCCGCGCGATCCCATGACGCCGTCATTGACCGAGGCTGCACAGCGGATTCCCGACTTTTCCGATCGCGTTGACACGGCCCAGCTGTGCTTCGACGACATCAAGAGTCAGTACGACCAAGAAGTAGCGGAGCTGATGCGGGGAAGAGCGCGAATGCCGAGGTATTCGCCGGCGCCGATGGAAGTGGAAGGGGAAGTTGCAGAGCGCGAGAGGACGGCTACGGCAGTGCCGGATGCTAAGGCGCACATGCAGTCGCCGTCGCCGACGATACTGGTGGTTAGTGATATTATGAGGGAGGGGCAGGCTTCTTCTGCAGGGGCGAGGAGCGAGACTGCAGCTGAGGCTGGAACGGCGCGTAATTTGGGCACGGAGAGGCAGATGAATGGTCCCCGGGACGATGGCGTCCCTGCCACTCCGCACAGGGAGATTCCTAGGAGGTCAGCCATGGTGAGTTCCACGTCCTTTCGTTTCTCCCTAAACGCTGCTGTCGAGGTGCGATGGGTCCTCGCTAACCTTCATACCTTACCTAGCCGCTTAATACCAACCGAGGACAAGCACCCTCCCTCAAGCGGAAATTCCCCGGGGCTGCCTCTGCCTCCGACTCGACCGCTCTCAGCTCAGACGGTTCAGACAGCGACGATGACAGTTTGCCGGACATCCAACAGCTTGTGACGCCTGATCCGAAGCGAGATCCTAAATCAGCGACGGGAGCGAAGTCGGTCTATAGCATCGATTCAGATAATGATGCGCCGGCGAGCGTGAAGCGTGCGCGGGTTTCGGTGGGACAGGCGAGGCGGCCTCAGAGGCTGAACACTAGTGGGAATATCAGCGTGTCAGAGGCGCTTATGGGCTGAGCCTTTGTCTTCGTACTTCATTCAGCCAAAGCATAAGCACGACGAGCAATGCCGAAGATGTTCACTGCACCCGTTTGCACCTCCTCCCGAGATGTGGGAGAACCTGAATGCTATTTGCCAACTTGAACCTCACTCGCCACAGCCGCCAGCCCACCACTAGTAACGCAGAGCACCGCCATCGTAGCCAAGATACCCGCCATTCCCATGTACAGTCCCCCGCGTAGCCTCATCAATCAGTTTGACCTGCCCCCTGACGCTATCCTCAACACTGGCGTGTGGCTTGGCACCTAGACCAAGCGCATCAAAAGCCGCCGCTCCCATGTCCCAACCCACAGCCCTGTTGTTTCAAAATCAGCAACACGCCCGCGAGGGCAGACCTGAACAAACGCACCCAGGATGCAACGCCAGCGCAATCAGCCACTCGTTTTCATAGTACGCTTTCCTCATAAGATGGTTCACCGCGGCCTTGCTTGCGCCGTAGCTGCCGATGCCGAACTACGCCGTCGGCGCAACGTAATCTGTGGTACTGCCGATGATACTCGTGGTGACGACGAACTTGGGGTCCTTTGCGAGCTTAAGAGGAGCGGCTGCCTAAAACAGGCGGATGGGGTCGAACGTGTTGACTTCGAATTGCTCGCGGAGGTGGCCGAAGTTGAGAGTGGTGACGGGCTCGTTGAAGGCGACGCCAGCGTTGGCAATGACGATGTCGAGGTGGTGGATGCCGGCGGCTTGGATGGTCTGGATGGCTGAGAGGGTGTCGGGTTTGGAGGCGCTGTCGATCTTGACAAGGAGGAGATGGCTGCAATAGGCGACGGCGAGCTTCTTCAGGCTCTGGGCGCTGGAGGAGTGGGGGTCCCACGCGGCGGCGATGACGGTGTGGTTGGGGCGTGAGATGTACTGTGGAATGTTGTCTGTGATCAGTCGGGGTTTGCGTGGAAAATTGGAGGCTGATCAGGGTGTTGTGCAAACCTCGATTGGCGTCAGTGATCAGGACGGTAGTAGCAATTTTGTGTATTTTGTTTTGGTTTTGCTGGACTGCTGGTGCTGGATGTCAATCCCGACGCCATGGGGTTTTCACTCTCGACGAAAAGTCATCCAGCACTTCCATACGTGGTCTTCTAGACGAGGCCATCTCCATTCCCGTTGCCGCTTTTTCAAGCGCAAGATGGTCCCTAAGATTGCTGGGTATTCGTAAAGCTGATCAGCCGCTGCCGTTACGAGTCGACAACCCCGCAACGGTTTGTCAAGAGAGCGCCGGCATGAAAACTAGGAGCGGCAGAGCATACAGTGCGCCTCTACAGTGCGGCACTGTTAACAACCACTGTACTTCCTGCTCGGGGGATTCCTCGGGCCGTACCGGCTCAACTAGCGGCCAGCAAAGTCGTCACAAGATTAAGGACTATAAGTTATAATTATAAACAAGGCTGAATAAGCCTATAAACTAAAGGTATCCTATAGCAGTCAATATATAATAAACTAAGCTACAGACTATAAAGCATTAATAAGCAATTAGCTATAACTATACTACCTACCCTAAAGCAATATAATTGCGTACCCTGCAGCCACAACTGTGTACCCTACAGCCATAAAATATTATTCCATTTCTAGAATTTCTGGGCTAGAAGTCTAAAGGGTTAAAAGTTGTCGGATGCACAGCACTCTTAGTTGCAACAGTGTGATTGTATTGCTTGTTGGTTCTCTGGCGATGCCAGAGAGCCATTATTATAGTTGTGAATGGTGGTAATGGTGTTGGCAATAATGACTTACACCAGCTGAACTGACTTCGTCAGCTCAGCTTCCATTGCCATACCTTCCATGGTGTTCTGGCCTCTGGCCAGAACCCCCTCCTTTCTGACACTATCTGGCCATTGAACTGGTGCGGTGACGCAACAGGGAAGAAACTACAAAAAGAACCACACCCACAGAACGTTGCAGTCGGCCTGGAAGGCCGACTCCCAGACTACTGGTCCTCCGATCGGAGGGACACAAATGCAATTGACGTAGAAAAACAGACACGAAGAATTAAGTGGATGTCTAAGCCGAATCCATAAGAATAATTCTAATAAACAGGTTATTCTTATTTGCCATACAAATTCCTACGGGGGGCTGAGATTTTATTCTTACAAAGCGATTATTCTAATGGAACCATATTCTTATGGAGAGGGTTGACTGTACAACAAAGGTGCCCCCCTGTCAATTGGCACGCCAATCGCAAGCGCGCCAATCGGCGGGTGGAAAACTTTTTTCTGCCCCACAATGTGCCAGTGACGCCAGCGCCGCTGGGTCTTCCCCATGGGACGATGCAACCTTGGCGGATGGCGAGACAGTAAACATTTGACTCAACCGTTCCACTCTGATCTGGCCTTTAGTAGAGCTAGCGCCCAAGCTCCGAGCTCGAGTCAAAAGTACGCCACCGCACGAGGAAGCTCTTTTTCCTCTCCAGAAACTGTTGTCCACCGTTGCGACCTTAACGTCATCCGCCATTATGCTGTCCTCGCTCAGAATTGCCTCACGCCGGGTCGCGACCCCGCGACACCTCGCCGCCGTGCGCGCTGCGTCGACCTGGGCCAACGTGCCGCAAGGACCTCCCGTAAGTGCTCCAAACACCCCGTCGCAGCGCAATTGACTGACAGACGCACCCTCACAGGATGTAGGTGTTCCCAGCAACCGTAACGAAGCTCTGCGAGCTCGACATGCTAACCGCAACTCTTGCCATTTGACAGGCCATTCTCGGTATGCGCCATTAACCCTCCTCCGCTTCACCCTCCTCCCCGAGACACAATCGCTGACCACTCTTCCCTGCAGGCATCACGGAAGCCTTCAAGGCCGACTCGTTCGACAAGAAGATCAACCTCGGTTCGTCGAGACTCTCTCCTGCACCCCTCCCCCGCCCTCGGCTCCCAGTAAGATGAGCAGCACGGACTGACTCGCACGCCGTCCCCGCAACCAGGAGTCGGAGCCTACCGCGATGACAAGGGCAAGCCGTACGTGCTCCCCTCGGTGCGCACGGCCGAGGAGAAGGTGATTGCGTCGCGCCTCAACAAGGAGTACGCCGGCATCACCGGCGTGCCCGAGTTCACCAAGGCCTCGGCCGTGCTCGCCTACGGCAAGGACAGCGACGCCCTCGGCCGCCTGGCCATCACCCAGTCCATCTCCGGCACGGGCGCCCTGCGCATCGGCGGCGCCTTCCTCGCCCGCCACTTCCCCGGCGCCAAGACCGTCTACATCCCGAACCCGTCGTGGGCCAACCACGGCGCCATTTTCAAGGACTCGGGCCTGCAGGTCGAGAAGTACGCCTACTACAACAAGGACACCATCGGCCTGGACTTTGAGGGCATGCTCGCCGACATCAACAAGGCCCCCCAGGGCAGCATCTTCCTGTTCCACGCCTGCGCCCACAACCCCACCGGCGTCGACCCGACCCCCGAGCAGTGGAAGCAGATCGAGACGGCCGTCAAGGCCAAGGGCCACTACTCCTTCTTCGACATGGCGTACCAGGGCTTCGCCAGCGGCGACATCCACAAGGACGCCTTCGCCGTGCGCCACTTTGTCGCCCAGGGCCACAACATCTGCCTCGCCCAGTCGTTCGCCAAGAACATGGGCCTGTACGGCGAGCGCATCGGAGCCTTCTCCATCGTCTGCGCCGACGCCGCCGAGGCCAAGCGCGTCGACTCCCAGGTCAAGATCCTCGTGCGCCCGCTGTACTCCAACCCCCCGATCCACGGCGCGCGCATCGCCGCCGAGATCCTCAACACCCCCGCGCTCTATGACCAGTGGCTCACCGAGGTCAAGGGCATGGCCGACCGCATCATCACCATGCGCGCCGTCCTCAAGGACAACCTTGAGAAGCTCGGTTCCAAGCACGACTGGAGCCACATCACCAGCCAGATCGGCATGTTCGCCTACACCGGCCTGACCCCCGCGCAGATGGACCAGCTGGCATCCGAGTTCAGCGTTTACGCCACCAAGGACGGCCGCATCTCCGTCGCCGGCATCACCTCCGAGAACGTCGGCCGTCTCGCCGAGTCCATCTTCAAGGTCAAGGGCTAAGCTCTCACCCTCAACCAACCAACCACCCCCACTCAACCAAAAGACATAACCGAGAGAGGAGAGAGAAAACGTCGCCGGCTAGACTATTAGAGGTAGAGGGGCAACTTGGGGAGAATCTACTTTCTTGCAATTTCCATCCATATCCAGTTGCGTCTATACTGTAATCATGCGCGGCAAGATGTTAGATCCACAGTACGCCATGTGCTTCTCGTTTGTACACAACCACGAAAAGGAAAATGTTATTGTTGCTGGATGTTGAAAGGCAGGATAGGATAGGATACTACCGCAGAGTCGACTAGGTAGAGATACACAAATAAAAGAAGCTGTAAAACAACAAGGTGCTGTGGTGGTGGTGTTTGTGTGACTGTGACTGGGATGTGAGCTGCTGCGGACAAGTTCGTTGTGGAGTTTTGCGTGCCTTGGCCGAGGACAAAGCCATCGCTCCGGGAGACTTGATGAGAGCATGTCCATCGAAATTGTTAGGTCATCGTGCTCATCCTTGGAGTCTCGACAGGCCCAACATTGCCATCCCCCTGGCAACGAAGACCTTGTCGGCAAACAGGATACCTGTTACTTTGATGGACATGACTCCCCTAGGTTCGGTTTGGTAACAAAGACCTAATCTTACACAGGGCAGAACTCGAGTCTGATGCAAAGCTGATGCCCATGTGTCAAAGTTTCGCGACAGCCGGGCCTTCTTCGTGTGGCAGAACTATATCTTCTGCTCGCATTCACATGCTAAACGCCATCGTCAACGTGCATGCCCATTAGGCCTCTGAAGCATATGCTCTCACGAATGTCATAATTCGTCATGGTAGCACGTACAGAAATGCAGACAAGCCATCAGACTCAATGTGACTCAGTCCAGCAAGCTGCCAGCCAACAGCCCCGACAGTCCATAACCAACACAACACACCATCCCTGCCCCATCACGCCCTCCCCAACCGCTCCAAATCCACCCTAACATCATCCACCTGCCTCTCCATCTCGCGATACACTCTCGCCATCTCCCGCATAGTCTTCTCCTTCCCCGGCTTCACCCCCCTCCCCCTCTCACCACCTTGCCCCCGCCCCTCTCCCTCCCCAACACCATACCCCTCCAACTCCCCCCTCAGCGTCCTCACCGCCTCCGCCAACCTCCCCTTCGCATCTCTCAGATGCGCTGCATAATTCCCCAGCGCCTTCTTTACCTCAGGCGTGTACGTATCCCTCCTCGCCAGCCACAGCGCCGTCTGCGCCTCCGCCTCCTGCCGCTGTGCCGTGAGCGCTACCTCTGTGGCGCGAAACTCGAGCGAGCGCGCTATCGGACCGTGCTTTGCCTCGAGGGAGCGTAACAGCTGCGCGAGGGCGTGTGCGTGGTGGTGGAGTAGGGTGGAGAGGGCTGTTGCTGCGGCGAGGCGGGCGCGGGTGAGGGCTTCCTGGCGGGAGGCGATGGAGGTGGTGAGGGTGGTGGTATAGCTTGGGAGGGAGGGGATGGTGCGGTGCACGAAGGAGGGGTTGGTTGCGGGGTTGGCGATGCGGGCGAGGTGTACGGCGGAGGAGTGGAGGTTTGCTGAGACGAGGTTTGCGAGCTGGGGGAGGAGGGAGGGGAAATCGGAGAAGGGCGGGTTGGTGAGCAGAAGGGCGGTTGACTCCGGGGACAGCGGTGGTGGAGGGTGTCCTAGGAATTGCGGGAGGAGGAGTAGCAGGTCGAGTAGGGAGGGCGATAGCTCTGCGACTTGGTTTCGGGAGGGCGGTGGTTTCGCCCGCCGGCTGAGAGATGGTGCTGGCTTGGCTTCCTGGGGCGCGGGGTTTACCGTGGAGATGGCCTGGAGAAGGAGGTGCTGTTTTGCCGCCTGTTTGCGGTGTTGCTTCAGCTCCTGTAGTATTGTTAGCTCATAGCCTATGAGATAATCCGTAGCGGAGGGGAGAGCCAAGCCAACCTCGCGCACCGCATTGCGCTCCTTCGCTGCGGGATCGTGTTTTGTTGAACCATCCGGGTTGAGAAATGCACCCGTCAATGTCTTGTACAAGCCCGCAAAGTCCGGGTTGTGCTGCAGCACGGCGCCTTCAACCGGGGGCAGCATGCTGATCCTGGCAGCTTGCCGCTATCGACAAGGTTGGCAGAGCTCCAAAGCTCTGGAATTCGCGAGTCGTCTGCGAGGCAAGAAGTTGAGCCCATATCCACGAGAAAAACCCCCAGCAAAAATTGAAGAGCCCGGATGAATCAGGAACCCCAAAGACCACACAGAAAAACACCCGAGCCAGACCTGTGCAGCGCTTGATTGCACAAGTGATGTTGGCCGCTGCAAGCCGCGTCAACATCCCCTAACCCACGAAACCCCACACGGTACCACGTGATCCAAACCCCATCGCCGGCCCGTCACCCACCACACCCAGCTGCCAGACAGCTCCCCGACCCCTGCCAGCCCGACACCGAAATTTTGAAGCTTGACAACCAGCAATTCGCAGTCCCAGCTCGACCGCCCGACGACATCCTCATCCTCACCGGCGACGAGGCCACAACCCCCCCTCGCGCCCTCCCAATTGCGCTTCCCGCCGCCGCCAACGAATGCGACGACGACGGCACTAAACCGCCAATCCAAACCAAACCACCACCCTCCCGGCGCGGTGCGGTCCCTCCCCTTCGACTCCGAAAATGGCACCCGCCCTCCCAACAACCTGCCTCCGGGCCCTCACGCGCACCACCCTCACCATCACCCGCGTTAACCCCCCCTTCGCCCTCGCCCGCTCCCTCTCAACAACCGGCCCCCATCTCTACCGCCAATCCGCCGTCCCCAACTCCACCCTCCCCATCCCCTCGGTGACAGCGCCCCTGCCCGAAATCCCGCCCTACCCCTTCGGCCCGCGGCAAGTCTACCACCAATCTAACACGGGGCTCTACGGCTCTGCCCTAATACGCTTCGGAAACAAGGTCTCTGAGCGCAACGAGATCAAGACGCGGCGCAAGTGGCGGCCGAACGTGCACCACAAGCGGCTGTGGTCGGCGGCGCTGGACGTATTTGTGCGGACGCGCGTGACGACTCGGGTGCTGCGGACGATTGATAAGTGTGGTGGATTGGACCCTTATCTGCTGGGAATCAAACCCGCGCGGATCAGGGAGTTGGGACCGTGGGGGTGGCGGTTGAGATGGCGGATCATGCAGTCGCCTTCGCTGCGGGCGAAGATGAATGTCGAGCGGGAGAAGCTTGGGCTCGCTCCGATTCCGGTGGATGTCACGATGGAGATGGAGGGCATGGATGGCGAGGCAGCGGCGCAGCTGATGGAGGAGACGGACAAGATGTTGGCGGGCGAGGAGGAGTTTTCCATTGGGGAGGAGGCGCCGGAGAAGGACACATTCATGCACGAGCCCAAGATGAACCTGAAGGACCTCAAGGCTTGAGGGATTGCGCCGCTTGGTGTCCAATCTAGACATGGCGGACGCCCATGGAATGCACTGTCTTAGAGGGCCCTGTCTACGATAGTTGTATCATATCATACCTGTATAAACACGTCAAATACACTCGGATGGGAACTGCGGCTGCCTGAAAAAGGTCTATTCTCTATATATGGCCACAAATCTTGCAGCAAATAGAGGTAATCTTGAAAGAAGACGCTAAAGGTGTCGACAGAAGAATGGAAGTCTCTCCATACCGCTCACAAATTGGGTATGTCCATACTGTGCATATCTGTTCATGGGTTACAAATGCATTGAGGTTTGCCCATCATCAAGCTTTACACCGCTCTTCCACTAGAACCGCAGGTCCCAGCCGATCTGGGGACCCAGGATAGGAAGCTCGTCAGCAACACTCTGGACGTCCTTGTCACCGCGGCCACTGAGGCAGATAACGATATCCTCATCCTTCTTCATGGTCTTGGCGAGTTCGATTGCACCGTAGATGCCGTGGGCGGACTCAAGGGCGGGAATGATACCCTCCAGCTGGCTCATGAGACGGAAACCAATGAAGGCTTGGGCATCGGTAGCAGCGATAAACTTGGCACGCTCCGAGTCCTTCCAGTTGGAAAGTTCGGGGCCGACACCCGGGTAGTCTAGGCCGGCCGAGATGGAGTGCGTGTCGTCGATCTGGCCATGCGCGTTCTGCAGGATGTAGGTGCGCACGCCGTGCAACACGCCCTTGGTGCCCGCAGTGAGAGTAGCACTGTGACGCGGGGTGTCGATGCCCTCGCCGCCGGCTTCGACACCAAGGAGCTTGACGCTAGAATCATTGCTGAAGGGATAGAACATGCCGACAGCGTTGCTGCCACCTCCAACGCAAGCCACGACGGCGTCGGGCAGCTTTCCGCGCTTCTCCATCATCTGAGCCTTTGTCTCGTTGCCGATGACCGACTGGAACGTCCGGACAATCGTCGGGAAGGGATGCGGGCCAATAGCCGACCCAATAATATAATGGGTATCTTCCAGGTTGACGACCCAGGCGCGCAGAGCCTCGTTCACGGCGTCACGCAGGGTTCTGCTGCCGGCCTCCACGGCGATGACCTTGGCGCCGAGAAGCTTCATGCGGAACACGTTAAGAGCTTGGCGACGAACGTCCTCTGCGCCCATAAAGACAGTACATTCCATCCCAAACTTGGCGCAGACAGTCGCAGTCGCAACACCGTGCTGACCAGCACCGGTTTCGGCGATGATCTTGGTCTTTCCGAGCTTCCTTGCCAGGAGAAGTTGGCCCAGAGCGTTGTTGATCTTGTGTGATCCGGTATGATTGAGATCTTCTCTCTTCAACCAAATGTTTGCGCCGCCAGCATGTTCCGTCAGCCTTTCGGCCAGATGCAGATGACCAGGGCGTCCCATCCACGGGTAGTATGAGCGATACTCTTCCCAGAACGCAGGGTCGTCATTCAACTTGTTGAATCCCTCCTCCAGCTCCGAGAGGCAATCCATGAGCGACTCAGGGACGTACTGCCCGCCAAATTCACCGAAGCGTTCTGGGATCTTTCCATGGAGAGCTTGGAGCTGCCTGACGAGGTCGTCGGTGTCGTTGTCGGTGATGACGGCATCCACTGATGCGGTGGCACTCGGCTCCTGTGCCGCTGAAACTGCCTCAGCGATACCGACTTCACGGGTAGCATCTTCACCAAGATTTGCTGTGCGGCCGCAGAGGTACGAGCAAAACTCTTGGACCGCCTTGGCCTCGTCGCCCTTGGAAGCTTTCTGAAGGGTGGTAACAATCATGCTGCCAACGACGACACCATCACAGATGCCGGCGAGGGACACAAAGTGCTCTCGAGTGCTGACGCCAAACCCAACCGCAGCCGGCTTGTCGCCGCTGTACTTCTTCACGCGGGCGAGCAACTCAGGGAGGTTGGCGTTGAGGGTTCCAGAGGAACCGGTCACACCCTGGCGGGAAACGACGTATATGAACGAGTCGGCGAGCTGGCACAGAAGACGCATGCGGGTGTCTGAGGTTGCGGGCGCAATGAGCGGCACGTATGAGAGACTGTCAAAAATCGGTAAGCATTGGGCCACGCCAACGAAGGAGCAAGCATTCTTACCCTCCACGGGAGCAGAGGCGGCGGAACGAGACGGCCTCCTCCGGGGGGAGATCGACCACGATGAAGCCGTTAACTCCAGCCTCCTGGCAGTCCTTCAGCAGGCGCTCCTCACCGTACGAGAGTAGCGGGTTATAGTATCCCATGAGCAGGATGGGTGCCTTGAGACCGCGCGAGCGGGACTCGCGGACCATCTGCAGGGTCGACTCGATCGTGACGCCATTCTTCAGAGCGACGGTGTTGGATGTCTGGATAGTAGGTCCGTCCGCAATAGGGTCGGTGAAAGGAACGCCGAGCTCAATAATATCTGCGAAACAACGAAGCGGTCAGCGTTGGGCAGCAAGATGGTACAGGCAGAGCTGCTCACCGGCCCCTCCCCGCTCCATAGCGAGCAGGACATTGGGAGTGTCCTTGGGCAAGGGAAACCCGGCGGTGACATAGGTGACGAGCGCGGCCTGGTTGCATGTCAGTTTCTTTTCTCCCCGGGCCCAACGGCGGGTGGTGGACTGGGAATGGCGGGGCGTACCCTGTCCTGGGCCTTGCAGCGCGCGAACGTCTGCTTGAGGGCCTCCATGGTATGCGGGTGCCGAACTGTAGGTCAATTGGGTTCAATTGGAGGTTTTAGGATTGTTGTTTTGTACCCAGCGTGTAGGAAAGGCGAAGTCGGTCGGTCAGGATGTGGCACCTCTTTATTGAAGTTCAAAGGCGGGATGGAAGGCAGTTTTGAGTCACCGATTTTTGCACCCCGCCAAATCGAATGTCGGAGCGGGCAACCCCGCCGCCTTGCCACCATGCCGATCCCGGAAGCTCCGCCTTTAGCAGGGGTCAGCCCCTCCATAACGCGCCCGGGCTTGCCCCTTCCAGCTCGTTCCAGCGGAGATAGACGCCACTTCTCGAACAAACCTCTTGCTACAGGGCGACGACAAGACCTTCACCACGAGGGCACGGATGAAACCGAGGCCTCTAGATTGCGAATAGCGTCTCTACTCCGCGGTATGCAGGACTTAAAAAGTGCAGGGCACCTCGCTTCCAATCCGGGCTTTGTCCGCAACTTTTTGTTGCAACGTGGGTCTTTGTGAAGAGTGGAGTGGGCGTCCACCAGCGCAGGGCGACCTCGAACGGTGTCATTCCATCCGCGCAGCACGGATGCAGACACCACAACTGGGCAACCTTAAAACCACGACAGCCAAGCAGGGCGATCCGATCAAACGTTTCTCTTCGATTGTATTATTATTCTATTTGGCGATATGTCCCTGCTACCTTGCTCCCCTCGACAACAATCATGGCTTCGCCTGAGTTCACAGTCATCCACGTCATAGACTCAACCCCGTCACCTTCAGTCATAATCACTCTGTCACAATGTGAGAATTTTGGTAACAATGGTAGATGCAATACAGAACCTATCTAGTTTGTACCTCGCTATGCCAGCCGCCGAATCCATCCAGGATGCAATGCCATGCCATGCCATGCAGCAAACCCGCTGAACGCCGTTCCAAAGATGCAAATGTCACCCTGTTCAACCTGCTATGATACAGGTATAGAACAGGTATTGTACTCGCCGCCGCCGCCAGGCCGTGTAGAAACAAAAGAAAAAGATACAACAAATATTACAATATTAAAGGCGTTGCCTAGACCGGCGAGTAAAGCGGCGGTGGACATTGAACTGGAGGGCTCTACCTCCCCGAGTCCTCCACTTCCGGGTAACTGCTCTTGCGCGCGTGGCTTGGGTATCGCGCGAGCCCTGTCTTTCCGCGGCTGACGTTCCCGGCGTACACGACTTCGTCATAGTCTGGCGCCGGGACGGCAGAGCGGTCGTCAAAGGGGTTGTCGTTCATCGGCGACGGTTGTTGCTTCCGGTGGTAGACGTCATCATTGTATTGCTGTCCGCCCTCGGCTCGAGTCTTGTCCTGGCCCGCCATGGCGGCGAGGGAGCGGACGACGCCGATGAGGATGATGATGACGTAGACGAGAAGGAGCGCCGTGGAGATGAGGGCTTCCTGTACGATGCCGTCGTGAAGGACCTTGATGACTGACTCCACGGCTCCCGAGACCTCATCAGTAGTGACGGCCGATGGGGTGGCGAGGAAGCTGGTCAGCTTACTGTCGCTCTGGACGCTGTCGTTGGCGCCCTTCGAGAAGGTGTCGTCGGGGAAGAGCGGGAGTTCCACCTTTGCGTGATCGCGTACCCAGGTGAGGCCGCTCTGCACGGCATCGATCTTCCTGCCAATGAGGCAGTTGGCGATCTGTTGCGCTGTGTTGAGCAGGACCGTGTCCTTGAATACTGTCTTGATGGCATCGTTGAGCTCCGTGTCGATCGTGTTGAGCGTGTTGTTGACAGCCGAGGTGGCGTTCCGGACCCAGCCGAGGACGTCGTCGTTGATATCGCTCTGGATGTCGAGGATGCCTTTGTTCGCGTCGGTAGCCCAACCGGTTGAGATTGCTTCAAGGGTCCCCACGACTTCGCCAGTGAAATCACCCACCGTTGCGACCAGCTCCGGAGCCTTATTCTGGATGGCGCGTAGCAGGATCCATTGGCAGAAGCAGGAGAAAAACCCAGCGATGGCAAGTGACAGGACAAAGAGCGCGGGGAGGGACGTGGCGTAAGCAACAGTCCACCGTGCGAGGAGGTTCTTCTTCCCGCTGAAGCGGCTGGCGAGTTTCATGCCAGCGCCTGCGGTCATGGGCCTCGAAGCCATATACACGACGTCCATTGGGTCGAACCCGTTCTCGGTAAAGACTTTGGCCCGTGTCTTCTCCTTACGCCACCGCCTGATCTCGAAGTAGCCCATCACGACCATGGCCAGCACGGCCAATATGGGGATGGCGACGGCGAATGCGATCTTACCATTCCTGACAGTTTCGAAGAGGGTGTTGAAGAAATCGTTGAGGATCGAATTCCCCGAGCAAAATTGAAGGGTCTGCTTCTCGGCGAGGGGGAAAACGGATCGGTCGAATGAGTAGTTGGCGAACTTGCTGTCGAGTTGGTCGGTGATAAGCTTGAAGGGAATGGAGAGGGCGTCCTTGCCGAGCTTCTCGACTTGGTCGAAATTCGGGATCGTTTTGTTCAGCGAGTCCAAACCCTTCACGAAGCTGCCACTGTCGACCTTGACGTTCTTCAAGTCGTTGATGCGGGAAGAAACGTCGATCTTTGGGGGGTCAACACCAGTGAACCCGATAGCACCTTTGAACGCAGCATTAATAACGTCCTGAACGCCTTTCAGGTCCCCAGTAAGGCCATCAGCTACGGAAGAGATGCCCTTGTTGATGAGTTCAGTCGCCCCCTCAACTGCGCCAATAGCAACGTCCAGCGTGCCGTGAATGAGGGCGCTGATCATGCAGACGATGGTGCCGATGTAAAAGTTGATGACAAACATGATGAGCGCCTCAACGCCTGTCAGGATCATCTTCAGGATCTGAACCATGCCCCTAACCGTCTTGCTGATACTCTCGGCCGCGACTGCGTTGACGCCGACAGATAGATAGTGCGGCATGGACGCCATGGCGCTGCCGACGTCTTCAACCTTCGAGCACGCTGAAAGTGCCTTGACCTTGGCGTCTCCGATGTTCTCGTTGAGGCTGCCTGTGAGGAGGAGGACCCTGACCAAGACCAAAAGCAGCAGGACGGTCCATCGGTTGAACCATAATTGTGACAGTCTTGCTCGGAGGCCAAGGTAGGGAGTGATGCTGGGGTCGGTGTCGTGGAATCGCGGGAGCCTTGACGCGGGCTTGTGGGGCTCGTCGTGTAAGTCGACCATCTCCCAGGACGTGGGGTTGAGGTTCGAGGGAACTGGGGGCACGGGAGGCACCCCCCTGGACTTCTCGCCAAATGACATGTTGGCGGGGGATTGTTCTTCTTCTTAGACCAGCCAAGGAAGTTTGTTTGTTGGTGTGTTGATGCCGTAAAGGGGAAAACGGGGGGTCGATCGAGAAATTATCGAGAGAATTTTGTTGCGAATAGGAAAATGCTTGGATTCCAGGCCGGCCGAAGGGAAGGGAGAGCGAGCAATAAAAAGCAGGAAAAAAAATAAAAATGAAACGGATATCACAAAAGAAAAGTGTGAAAGAGCAGCATGACGCACAGCCTGCTGGGTGCGCTCTATTGTTGAGGTGAATGAATGGGAGGACAATAGGAACAATAGGTAACTTGGGATGGGGGTCAACACACAATAAGAGTCAATGAGGGCCAGGTCAGCCGGCCACGCGCCAAACAACGACGTTCCAAAATGGAAACGGGACATTCTTTGTCGCTTGGAAACGGAAGTCGCGAAAGCCAAAGAGATTGTTCTGGTGCGCTTTTGCCCAGGGCCCGTAGCCGCGGGTTGTGAATGCGGTCGGCGCTTCGCAGCCAGTCGTTCCCCCGACGGCGGGCGACTCCCCAAACCCAGCCGCTTCACTCGCTGAGAGGCAGCCCAGCAACCATCTGGCTCCAAACCCCACCACGGGGCTCTTGGCAATTGAGAATGAGGCTGGGGCGGTTCCGTGGCGGCCTGAGAACAAGAACCATCGCGTCGTCGTCTGGTCGCAAAGCAGCATGTGCGCGCACAAGTCGCCACCCCCACACAAGTTCGGCCTCAGCTGGACCTAGCCGGCAGCGCCGTGAGACATGATGGCTGATGACGAGACGAACGCATGCTCAAGAATTCACTGTCGCCATCTCAAGACGAGCTCGGGGAGGTGACCGTCACAGGCGCCGGTGCTTCACTGCCCGGCTTCACTGGGCAATTCCGTCCACTGCTGCTCATCAGCCGGGCTGGGAGTCACGCAGAACGTAGAAAAATACCTCAGCTGCTTGGCGAAACCGGCACCAAGGCCCGAAACCACAGGCGCCCAGTTCATGGTGTCGCAAATTTCAGGTTGAGGTAAAAACAGAAACAGAAGGCCACCTGGATCCAGGCCACGGGATCTCAAATCTTAATTCGCGCTGTCGCATGCTGAGTCCTCTCGCTGGCATGTTTCGAGATTCGGATGCGGGGTTGAAATGGTTGGTCGTCGGCTCCTGAAGCGCGGGTGTGCGGCGGCGGCAAAGACAGACCCGCTCACGTGGAGACCCAGGGTCCAGGGTCCCTGCCAGCCAATCAAAGCCGCCTGCTCGATCAGATCTTCAAATGCAGCCGCCAACTGCACAGCAACCAAAGCTTGATCGCGACATCGAAATGTGGTGTTGCATTCTTTGTCAACTCTACCCCGGACTGCGATCTTCCGAAGCCCTGCAATGTTGTTGGCCCGAGATGCAACCATCATCAACGCCAATGCATAGCTCTTCCTTCCTGAGCGGAATCAGTATATGTACATCGTCGACGCCCCGGCCGGCGACCAGGAGCTAGCTGGATGTGCGCGCAAAGTTTGCTGCAGCCAGCTTTTGCTGATATCCAAAGTCGCTTTGCTCCTTCCAAGCCGGGTCGTGACAGTGGAGTTCTGCGGTTGTCCCAGCGGTGGTGAGTGCCTGCCTCAATGCGCCTTCCTTGTGGCCTTCAGGTCACAGCTTGAGAACCCCAAGTTTTCGACATTCCTGGAGCCGATGCGGCCTATCGCCATGCCCTGTGCAGCACAAAGACGTGGCAACTCACACAACTTTCACCTCCCTCACCTGTGCGTCATCCATCAACGTGGCCGTGTCCTGCGTTTCGGAGAATCCGATCCTCTCCCACAGACCATCATGACCGTCCACTGGGAACAGCACCAACAGATACTGAGGTGTGCTTGCGCCTTCCTTGGCCTCTCTACTTCCGATCAAGACACACAGCACTCGCTCCGAGAGCCGGACAGTGCTTGGATCTTCGCCCTGACAGTCGGCAAGAAATGGGATGGGAATCGGTGACTCATCATCCCCTGCCTCCAACATGATGCACAGGTCTTTGCGGCCATTCCATCGTACACCGGGCTTATTGTCAGTCACCATCTCCACCGTCCCCCAACACGATGCCGCCGAGATGTGAATCTGGCCAGCCACAGGCAACCCGAACGAGTTATCGTGTTCATACCTGCAAAAAGTCCCCTCCGCATGCACTTCCAACCGAAGGTCAGGCACAAACCCATATTGTGTGACGTGCTTGTACCGCGCGGCGCACATCGAGGACTGCACGTGTGGGAAGCAGTTGCGAGCCATCCACGACCACGAGGGTATCCCCCGATTGGCAGCACGAAACACTTTCTTACTGCGACACGGCGACCAGAGCAGAGCCCGCGGCAGATCAGGCAACCAGAGCCCCGCCAGATAGACATGGCCCGTCAGTCGTTGAATCCGCTCAGCGATTCCAGCAAGCGCAAAGGGTCGGTCCCGCTCATGGCTCAAATACAGAAACGAGTACTCCTCCACAGCGCGTAGCCAGAAGTCGAGAGCGCTACTGCGGCCCGAGCATACGTCGAAGAAGAGCACCTTCTTGGGACGGATAAATCTCGTCACCGTTTTGAGGTTGTCTCGGTGAAACTCATCCGAGGCCTTCGGGTTTTCTTCCAAAAGCCCTGACTCTGGACCTGGGGCTTCTACGTTTTGGTTTAGGCCTTCCGAGTTGAGGTTCCGAGCACTGAGGGCATGTGCGTCACCGATGCGAGTGCATTCGCAAAAGCAATCCGTCCTACACTCCCACAGGATCTCAGAAGCGCCGAAATGCAGAGTTCGGCGGGAGAGCAGCCTTTCTTGAAATACCCATGCCCTACTCAGCAGCGGCTCCATGGGTGTTCGGAAATACTCCATGTCGCCATACAGGACCTCATGGCTGCGGTCGTGTGACACACGTGAAAAGATCGGCGATTCTTCTCCGGCTTCCTGGATCTCAATCGTCTCGAGTGAGTGGTCAACTGCACCGGCCCCAGAAGGCATGAGGTCACGGAACCCCTGACCGTGTATTCGGCGTCGAAAGAGCCCAACAGAGCTGTTTCGCATTCCAGTCGCGGCGATGTTCAGCACGGCATTGTTGTATACCTCGGACATCTTGACAGACTCGGCCATCCAGTCTTCCTGGTCGTCTTGGATGATACAAAGCGAGTCGATCCATACGTAGCGGCAGCCCAAGGCTCTTACGAGCTTGATCACGTCTTGAAAGAGTGGTGGGAACGCTTCCCATGGGATTCCTTGCCGGTTGCTGTACAGCGTGTCTTGCGTCGTCTTGAGAAGATACATGGCGGCGCTTTCTCTGCCCCAGCAATGGCTGAGGGTCATGTAGGGCTCGTCTGGGAAAACACCAGCGTCGACAAAGGTGTCAACAACCCTGACACCATCGCGAACGTCGACAAGTCTCTTGGGGAGTTTGGGAGGACCCGCCGCGCACTTTGGATGGGACGCATCGCAGTCATTCATCCATTTCATGGCTAGTTTAGCCACTTTGTCAAGCGTAATAACGGCGGGAACGTGTGCTGCCCAGCCGATTGGTGGGGACAACTCATCGTAGCGGCCCACATCCGCAGTCCTAGACTGATATCAGCGTGACTCCCGTCGTCGGCAACCAGGAGAGTGGGCCATAGGGAGGTACCTGGTGTCTCGATAAAACTCGATCCGGGACGCCACATCGCGCATCGTCACAGCGTGGATAAACGAGCGGTCTAAGATATCTTCATAGAAGAGGACTCGGAAAAGGAGTAGACTTCGTCCTGGCTGCACCACAAGGCACAGCGCGCGTTCAAACCGCCTCTTGACCACGCCCCAAGTCTTGCGACGGTGCATTTCCAGCCCGTTGCTGTTCCAGAAAAAGCGAATTGCACTCTGCAGTATCCGACATGTTGAACACCCCCCGACAGCCGCCCCTTCGACGTCGTCAAAGGCAGCAAGTCTGAATCGCGCGCGTGGCGACGGCGAAAAATCCCCGCTTTTGATGGAGTACAGATGCGGCGCGAAGCTGGTGTATTTGCTGTAGGCGAGGTTCAAGCATGCCAGACACTCCGGCTTTGCGCCGGCGGTGTCGGGCGCGTCGTTAGCGACCGGCTCGGGGGCTTCGGTTTCCATCAGCTAGCTCTTGGACGGCGTGAGGTGGTCTCGGGTCCGCGTTTGCAGGAGCGGGGTCTGCAGGAATTTAGTAGCGCAGCGTTGTAACTCAGATCTTACAGAGGCGGCCCGCTCCAACCCACGTTGGATGGGGGCCGAGCGGCGGCACAATCCATCGGTGTTGCGGGTCCATGGTTCATCCGGCTACGGTTGCCGCTGACGGAGGCGACATGTAAGCAATTGCGTTAATACATCGGAAACCCCTGAAACGAGACAGAGATATGGTACAGAAGTAGCTTAACTTGTACGTGGCATTCGTTAGGTACTGTAACAACCATGGCGCAACAAAGGACTAATTAGACCATTGCAAAGTTACCTAGGTGGTGATGGATATCTCCGCCGTCTTTGAGTTTTCGTTGAGTTGAGTGGTACTCCGCTCCGCCGACGTCTACATCATCTTTCCTCATGTGACAAGCTAGACTTGGGTTTTTTCTTTCATCTAAATACCTTATGAGTCTGCTCGTACTCGAGACCTAGGGTGGAGGAATAGATCAAGACACGAGGCCACAGTATCAAAATCTAACCAAGATAGAAGCAAACTCACCATTCATTCGACATCCATGCCATGTTTGCTTTGAAGTCTCTCTCTAGCAAGACACTATCCTTGACGTGCTTGCAGCTTGGCCTGCCTAGCAAACACGCGGCAACCTCTAACCGCGCCCGGGGCACATCAGGAACAAAACACGGCGACAGACGCTCGACAATCTCCCTTCTTCATCCTCGCTCTCGGCCAGGTCTTGTTACAATCCCGCCCTCCAACTATCCGTTCATACCAAACTTGAAGCCATTTTCCAACATTGATGATGCCACCGCACACATTCCTCCGCCGCTGCCTCCAGCCATCGGCTGCTGCGACTCGGCTCCTCAGTCACTAACTCTCCTTCTCACCCCATCGCCACTCCTGCCGCCAACCTTTCCGCCCATTCCTATTCCGCGCCATATCCTCCTCCCCCCCCCCCTCCCCCTCCTCCCCCCTACCACCCCTCAGCCCCCACCCCAGCCCCCCACCACATCTACCACGCCCCCTCCAGCACTTCCAAGAATCCAAATGGGGTTTCCTCATCTACCGCACAACCTAGGTACAAATCCGACGCCTCCTGGGCCCGCTTCCAGCGCATCATCACATCCTCAATAAACAAGAAGCTCACACACCCCAAAGTCGACGCCCCCCCTGAGGTAATCAGCACATGCGATTTCACTTTCGTCTCGGACGCGAAGACGCTCGACGGTGCGTCGAGGGATAACCTTGGGAAACGCTTTCGGGAGTGGCGAGCTACGGCGGTGGAGGTGGAGAATCCGAAGCGGCCGAGGGAGGGGGTAAATGTGAAGCTGTTGGGGGGGAGGTATGTGGTTTTTGTGTATGTGGACGAGGAGGCGCTGGAGAGTGTGTTGGCCGGGGAGGGGGATTGGTTGGATCCGGGGTGGGTGTAGTTGGTGAGGGCGGTGGAGGGGGTTGATTTTGGGGAGGAGGAGGGTGGGGAGGAGGGTGATGATGGGTAGATGATTAATTAGGGCGAACTTGCTCGGTCCGGAGTTCTACGATGTGATTGGGAGTGCCGGGACGATGGATTATTGGTATCTGTTTCATAGGTCGCCGCCTGAGGTGGTGGATTGGTGAGAGTTGGTGGATGTTCTTCTGTGATTGGAAGATGGCGAGGATGCGCAGGATAACAGTGAAGACACTACATCAAGTATGAAGTCTGCTGTACAATAACCCATGGGTATACGGCCGTGTACAGATGACCTAGACAGAGCGAGAGAGTGTGAGCTCACGTGGTTGCGTCAGGTAGCGCTGCAAGCGCTATAGGAAGCAAATAAATATCTTGGATTATAAAGGTAGTGCTGTTGTAAGAGGGTTGTTACAGTGAATATTAACGCTGGAAATAAGAGGATCTGGAAGGCAGTGCTTTATATAATGACTGGAATGGAGTGGAATTGCTTACTTAACTAGAATTAGATAAAGGAGAGGGGAGGGCCTGTCATAGGCTGTAGGAGGCTCTGGAAGAATTCTAGAGCCTGTTGTAAAGTGTAACTAGCTAATATAATAATGGAATAATACTGTTTTGAACTCTTTTACATAGTTCTATTGATGTAGTGGCTGACGTGGCTACTGTGATGTTCTAGTTGATTCTGTAGAGCAGTATCTCCACTAGATTTAGGGAGTTCCACTCCCTTGAATTCCAGAAGGTTCGGAGTGCTCCAGGGGCCCCAAGGGGCCCTAGAGTAGGTTGGAATCTTCTAAAACTCCAGAGGGTTCTAGAAGATTCGGCTAGTAGTTTTAAGGTACGCAACTACACTACAGGGTACTTAGTGGCTAGAAAATTAACAGCTACAGAGTACACTGTGCAGGTACAGTTTCTACATGGCTTCCTATACAGTAACGCCTGCGGGAACACATTGGTCCGTCTTAACTATAAGGGTGGCTTACAGGTCGTCATACTATCCTTACACTTTTCCTCTAAAGGAAGTCTTGTATTCAAGGCTTCCATAGGCTCTTAGGCGCTGTATTACAGGCTTGTAAGCCCTTATACAATAATAAGTTTAAAAGCTTTAAGCCTTATAATGTAATCGGGAAGTCGCTGTCTTATCTGGTCTTACGTCCTGTTTTACTAGATGTATTATAATATACCTGGATCAGATTGTAACAATCCCGAGTAAAGACTAAGCTAAACCTAAGCTGGGGTAAATAGTGTTACATGAGCGAGGGATAAAAGAGAAATTTTATGTGCTTAGATTCGTCTTATACGATAACTAATATAAGGCCCCATTACAGTTCCTTATAAGCCTAGCTAATACTTACTCCTGGCTCTCTCTAGACCTGCTTTAGTCCTAGCTTTTAATATGGAGATAAGATCAGCAACTATAGGGTTATCTTAACAAAGGAGACTTCAAAGACAAGTGAGCGTCGTAATTTAAGCTAACACACTAGTGTCATGACCCAGAGTAGGATCGCTAGCGATATGCCTACGGGATAGTACCTATATAGCCACTGGGAGGCAACAGAGCTGCCTCCTGATTCCTTTCCTCATTCGTGCAATAAGGAGTCTTCTTCCTAATATTACGACCTGCACCCGACACAGGCCTCGAGAGGACTGGCGCGGGTTAAGACAGAACGTATGGCAGGACGCCAACAGGGGAGGGGCGTTCCGATGACGGCTTGTTGAGCTAGCACTCCTAGACGGGGGGTTCAATGTCACTGTAGGTCGTTGTCACTATAATGCACAGAGGTGAGTCTGAACAGTAGG
>Ga0247770_1001027_pt1 | contig 24328 bp, 29 predicted proteins | sample UWRJL136409B6_FD_179943 | JGI IMG/M metagenome (GOLD analysis project Ga0247770, IMG submission 179943) | Plant litter microbial communities from Arlington Agricultural Research Station in Wisconsin, United States - UWRJ-L136-409B-6 | ecosystem: Environmental > Terrestrial > Plant litter >... | reverse complement strand
TGGACAAAAAAAAAAAAAAAAGCGACGGCGCGGGGCAGAATACTAACCATCATCCCACCACAGTCGGCGCTTGATCAGCATTGACCGAACCCCAAGCCTCACCAAGATGGCCAGCCAGGCGAGAGTCTGGAGGGTGGCGGTGACGCCCACGATGACCGGCCTTCTGTCTTCCATTTTGGCGTGGACCTGAAACTAAAATTTACAGGTAGTAAGCATGGCAAAGCGATTGCCAGCCAGTGCATCGCTGCGGATACTTATGGCGATGCGGAGCAGCGATCGAGGCAACCCCGGATCTATATGGTGGCAGTCCCCGGCGGCTGGTTCCGTGGTTCTGCGCGCGCCGAGGAGCCACCTCCAAGGACTGCACACCGGTCGCGGGGGAGGGGGGGTCGCCACTCCTTGGCGGCCGCGTTGTTGGTTGCTGGGCGCCGAAAAACCTGGATGTGATTCAGCTGTCGCATGGGTGTCGGCACTGGTTCAGCCTCAGCGTAGTACAGGGCTCGGGCCCTTTCCCGACGCCGTGGCTGCCCACTGGACGGCAGGAGGCGTCCCGCCTTCTGCGAACAGACCAGCCAGAGCCATCGACACCGCCTGTCAGTAGTGCATGATCGAGTCCCGGCGCAGTTGGGGGGTGTAGGGCTTGGAAGGAGCGAACGGAAAGAGCGGGTATTCGGCCCCACTATTTGGAAGGGGTTTCAGGCAGGCCGTTTGGCCAGGGAATTTCACCCAAGCAACATCATCATCAACCACAGTTTTTCAGGGGGGGGCTTGCAGAACATTCTCGATGAGTTTCAGCTCATGTTCGCATGTCATGTCATGTGGGGGATGCGGAGAGAAGGTTCTGACATTGCCAAGGGCCTGGGTTGAGTTGCGGCAACTTCCGTAATGTACCAAGATTTGCGCATGCATGGTTATCCCAAGAAGGGAAAGGAGGGTTTTTTTAGCACCCTCTAACCATCTCTCACCATCCAACGACAGGCCTAGCGGGGCGCTAGGCAGTCTCTGTTCCGGATGAGACTCCAATCCCGCGCTTGAGGATCGATCCTTCCCACCTTAGATTGCGCAACAAACCTCTGCTCTTCGCTCAGCCGCCAGTAGGAATGTTTCCTCGCCACAAATCTCCCAGCTATGCAAGCCTCGTTCGATGCCAAAACCTCCAAACTCGCAGAGACGCCCTCCCCATGTGTGCAAAGCAGCCCGGGCATGACAGCGGCGACTGCGAGTTTGCGGCGTAGGCCCTCTTCCGACAACGCCTCTCGGCATGGCCACATAAACCACCACCTGGGGAGTCTCGAAACCCCTGAGCCTCAGTCGCCCATCCAAATTTCTCATCGTACGGCGCGTCCAGCCGGTCCATGTCAAAATGAAAGTTCCATACATCGTCAATTCCCTGCCGACCCACTCGCCCGGGATAGATCTTCTTCAAGGTGCAACCAAAGAGGACTCAGTTGCCGTAGTCGCTTCTCAAAACCGCTAGCCCTGCGGGAAGCGCCGTCTTCAGATGGAGCTCGCATGACGCTCGGTTCTTGACTGGGGATATATTTAGCTCGGGACTTGGCGACGTGATGGAGGAAGACGGTGCAAACTAAAGAGTCCTCCGACCGAAGGACACTCGCTCAGCCCAGGTTCGTAGTTCTCACAACCTCGCCTCTTTGGAGGTGGTGTGCATCAAAACTTTCACGCTTGAAAGTTGCAACGCGATTTGGTTCTATCCTTTCCACACAACAACTGCGAAACCACAAAGACTAACAAGATCCTCTTTTAGTGTAGAAAATTAAAAGGGGTAGACTATCGCAACTCGAAAATGTAGTAGTGCCCCTCGGCCGATTGCCATGTAGCAGCATCTACCTCCGAAGACTATCTAGGAAAGACGCAATTGGCCTCGACTCGACTATTGGGGAGTTTCAAAATTGGCAATCGTGACAATACCGTAGGATGAATGCGTGCAAAGATCAAGACACCCCTCCTGGCCAAGTCAACGGTAGATTCTCGCCAGGCACGCCCTTGATTTCAGGGGGCCTGTGCGCCACTCCTCCCATGGGGTGCTCCGGTCGCCTACCACGGCGGTTCCAACGTCTTGCAGTGCGCACTCTTTGCCATTACTTTGCAGTCCGTGGCAATAGTTGCGACAGCCGCAACTCGTGGAACATGCCGCAACAGGGTTCCAACAACGTCCTGGCTCAGCCTACGGGTAGTTAGTCCAAGTGGGAGGGAGTAGACGCTCCGTTTCTACAACGAGGTGGCGTCTTGAACCTAGCAAGAGCGCCTACCTACTGATCAGTGCGGCATTCTTCCTCCAAGTCCATTACCATTCTGCAAAAGCAACCTTTACAATTGATTCCTACATGCATTTCATGGCAGACAAATCTGGAATGATGCGCGCCTTGGCTCTGGATTTGGGGCTTACCTGGTTGCTCTTCTCTTTCCACCTATGACAGGTAAACCCTCCCCACCAAGGCGCTAAATGCAACCGCATCAACGTTCAGTCACTTGATTCAGCGTGCCGAATGGGTTCCAACGCTGAGGTGGGCACTAACCTGTTTGGTTCCTTCTTTCCAGTCTGGGACGAAGGGTGGTGTAGATTTTGCCAAGTCCTTTATCAGCTGCTTTCCGTTCTTTTTGTTATTGCACCCACTCTAAAACCGGACAACAAAGTTAGAGAGCAAGGGAGCAATCATTGACAACAACAATTGTAACAGTGCAATTGAGTTAAGCAATTAGCAACAATAATCAACCAAGCAATGCGCGACTCACAACAAGAGATAGTTAACAGCAATTAGCAGCCATTGCATCAGGCGATGCCATGACAGATTGTGATAACTGCGACGAACAATTCATCAAGCGACTCGTAACCGACTAAAAATGAAACAAGCGACATCATTGAGCGATGTTACTACGCCAAGTGACAACATAATGGCCCTACCAAGTATATATTTCACTAGAACCAGGCTGTTTTTTTCTCTCTCTCACGATGTGGAAATCCCGGGCAATACGCCCGGATCACCACCCTGGACGATGGGGGGGACCATGGAAACAGAGGCGATGCGGGCTACTTCTTTCTTATCCAGAGCAACATCATGGCTGTATTGGGGAATACCCCTCACGATTGTGCCGCTGTTCAGGAAATTGTGGTTTCTCTCAGCCAAATAACATGTCATGGATGGTTCTTTTAAGGGCTGAGCCTTGCCCTCTACGATTCCATCAACCGTCAGATATCCCCTTTATAACAATGCGCGGAGTTCCTTTGCTTCGTCTATCTGTTTGATCAATAGTTGTTGTCTTGACTTGCATCGAGACGAGTAAAAAAGGGAAGGTTTTGCGAGCGTCCCCCATGTGCGAGGGGTTTCTCCTCAATTTGAGGCTTCATGCCAAGCGTGTTCGCGGTCCCATGCGCCGAAGATGCGGAGACTACGGAGGCGAGCATCATCCTGGATTGGAACCCGCCGCAGAATTGCCGAAGCGGCGGTGCATCTTAGCGTAGGGCCAAGTGAGAAGTGAGAGCAGTGAAGACGCTGGCGACCTTGCTCATCGGGACCATTGACGCAGGGTATCAGCTGAGGTGTCGGCAAGCACAAGTCAAGTTGAATAGGTCGTACCCTGGTAGGGGTTGTGCATTGTCGTTACACTCTTTGGAATCAATCGCCAAGCGGCTGAAGCGAGGCAGATGGAACGGCTCCAGTTTTGGTACAACCCCGCGGGCTGCGCCGCGCCTAGTCGTGAATGTTTCCCGGCTCGTGCGTCGTCCACCGAATGAAAGCCCAGCGAGCCTTTTGCCTAATTTCGTTTGACCTTGGAGCTGGCCTTGCCTCTCAGCCCCCACAGCCGCACCAGCGTACTTTTGACGCCCACAACGGGCCGGCCCGGTGGCCCTATCTGAATCCTCCTCGGTGACCTAAAACTATCTTAGTACTTGCTTGACTTGGGGAGGCTACCAAATCAGTGTCACACCAACGGCCAGCACATGAGTGCATTTATGGAACCGAAAGTCAGAGGTGGGGTAACGAGCCAGCCGAACTCCAGATTTAGTACCCGAACCCCCGTGCGGCCAGTGTCTGGGCATCATCGCTGACAATCCGTGACCAGGCTCCTCACGGCCCGTCGGAGCGCCTCACAAAAGTTGCCCCAACACCAAGCACCATATCGCGTTGGATAGGAATCCTTGCTTCGCGGTCGCACAGAGGTGGGAAGAGAAACCTGGTGTCCATTGCGAGAGACTCTTCAGAGGTCCTTAGATGTTATTCCTCATCAAGGGAAGAGTCATTAATGTGGGAGGGTCGGGTCGCGAGTATATAACGTCAACTGTTTCTCACTTCGAGTTCTCCAATCATCACCACAGCTTTCAACTTCCACTCTCCCAATCACAGGCTTCAATGCTGTTCTCAAGTTACGGATCCGTAGTCGACGCTCATTTCAAACCCCATCACCAGTTTTTGCACCGCCGGCTAGCCAAAATACAATTCAAGGCCAACATCGTCACCCTCGCTACTCTTCTGGCGGCTGCAGCCCACGGTGTTCCCACCGCTGGTCAGACCCCTGACCCCGCGCACGAGGCAGTCTCCACCCTCGCGCGGCGCAACAACTGCCTCGACTCGACATTTAAGAACCTCGGGTCCAGCTCAGCACCCCTCATCAGCTCCTGTCAACGCATCAGCTCCAACATTGCCGGCGGCGGAGACTAGAACTGTCTGGGCTAGAACACCAAGATCTTAACCTCTGGGACGTGCGCGTTCCATTGCGTCCCGTTTGCGCCCCAGGGGTCGACCATCATTCACCATGACGATGTGAGGGATCTCATCGGAGATTCGATTGCCAAGTTTAAGAGGTCGGTCGGAAGGGTCGCGGCAGAGTGGTAAATGGAGTGCGCTGGTGGCAAGAACGTTTGGTGCCAGCTGGTTCGGAACTGAGAACCCGAAGTTGTGAATCGTGGCAATTGCAAACCGAGGAAGAGGGGGGAAAAAAAAGTACGGCCTCACAGGTAGGTTGTGGCCGAGCTGGGTACTTACCGGTATGTGGTTGACGAGGGGTGGAGAGTTTTTGAGGGTGGATTCCATCTCTGACAAGCTAGTTCTATACTATTTTTTTTTGCCCGCGTCCCATGCAAATCCCGTCCCCGATGTGCTTCGCCCCCCACTTGTCATGATTTTCCGTCGCCAGCTACTCGTACTCTAGCCACTGCGCCTCCAGGCTGGCAATCTTCATGGTCGTTCCCGGGCTGCTCGCTTGGGCAAAGCCGGACTGCATGTTTTGCTGGGCCTGGGCGGCCATGGCGCCCGATGCGGTAGGATGCCAGCCGAGGGACGAGTTGCCGTACGCGTAGGCGCTGGTGGTGCCGGCGGCGAGCGAGCAGCTCTGGCCGGCCGTGTACATGGCGCCTAGCGATCCTTGGTGAGCCGCCTGCACCGTCTGCAGGGCACGCATCTGGCGCATGGCCTCGGCGCGCAGCAGCGTGTTGGCGTGGGCGAGGGCTCGCGGGCACGGCGGCGCGGTCTGCTCCTGCTGCCCGACATGCGCGACAAGCTGCACGAACCACGACCATAGGCCCACGTCGATGGCCTCCTGCAGCTAGAGGAGGTAGGGCCCAAAGTTGGGCGTGCTGGGGTGGAACGAACAGAGATGGGTTTCGGATGCGTCCTCCGCCCTGGCCGCCCGAAAGAAGCGCCCCAGGCCGAACGGCTCGATCATGCCCGCGAAGCACCCCGGGCACAATCGGAAAAAGCCTTGGAAACGACGCTGGCCCCCGCCCATCGAAAACGCCAGCGTGTACCACATCCCGCCCCGGATCCCTCTCTCGGTGCAAGAGACAAAAAAAGCTGCAATGGCCGCGGCGCCGAGCACGAAGACGCCAAAGTCCTGGCGCTGCAGCGCGACCCCAAGCAGCACCGACACGGCCGGACGCTGCGCCTGGCGCGACGACCCCGCTCCTGCCGGGAACAACGGTTAAAACTCGACCTCGAACGGTGTCAGACCCACCTAGTCCAGGCAGCACGCCTCGCAGAGCACCACCTCCGGTCGGGCCCTGGCGCGCCGCCACAGCCTGCGCGTCGTCGCCGTCGCCGTCTCGTCGTCGCAAGTCGGCAGCGCCAGCCGCGCCGAGGCCGCCGCCACAAAGTTCGGCCCAGGTCCCGCACTCGGCCACGGCCCGGACCAGGTACGCCAAGCGCGTGGCGCACGCCGCCGCGCCGTTCGGTCCGGGTCCGGGTCCGGCGGCAGCGGCACGCGTCGTAGGATGACCCGCGAACGGCGCGGCGAGGAGGTAGTCCTCGTAGCAGGCCGCACAAACCCGGTGATGGAACCCGGGGAGGGAGCTGCTGCTGCTACTGCTGACCTCGAACCATTCTGTCCCCGTCACGGCAGCATGTTGCCCGCCGTCCCCGGGGCATGGTGCCACGGCGCCACGGCTCACCGCATAGTCTCCCAGCAGCCCGAGATGGCCGGTGCCACTTGCTCTCCAGCCGGCGTTGGGAGGCCCTCTTGTGGATAGAACACCCAAGTCATGAGGTTTCCAGGGCCTGTGCCAAGAGCTTTGGATAAGTAATGGCGGGCATGGGTGTCGACTAAAGCACTAGGCAATCGTTCCGGGCTATAGCATGCATAGCAGTGAAAGACCGGGCATCCGTATTGGGACGGTGACGAAGGTGAGAGAAGATCGGATCACAAACGACCAAGGGCTTAAAGGGGAGGATTTGCTACGACAAGCGCACATTGTCGGTGAAGAGGGGTCTCATCTGTCTTGTGGACCGCTGCTGGTTGATTGAGTCCGAGATTAGGAATCTTGGCAGGGTCCTGCCACAATTCGCCAGTTTTAACCAAAACAGCGCTTGGATGCAACCCTAGAGGCAGACGTAGGCTAAGCGGAAGGGCTAGAGGTCTGTGTTGGGTAGCTCAGAATCCTGACAGAATCCGTCTGTTCATCCGCGCGTCAAAATGGCGCCGACCAGCCCCAATGTCCTGGTAGCCTGCAAGCGCAGAAAATGGCCAAGGCCAGATCGCGAACCAGCTTTACCTACCTGTAGGGTTACATCATCCCGCGCGCGCGCTGGTTCATCCCGTCCCGTCACCGAATCAAACGTCTTGGAGCTATCACGAGCAGCCTGGCGGAGAGCACCACCTGCGGCAGCCTTACGGCACCAGCGCATTGGTACCGCAGTCGCGTTGCCAATATCCCGCCGCCGCCACGCCCCGGTGCCCAGGGGCGGGCCACCATTGCGCCTCGGCTGAACTTATTTTACACCTTTGACCTCCCTGGTTTTGACTGATTGGTCATCCCCCATGCCTCAACCACGTAACTCGCATATATAATATTCAATATTCAGGAAACGAACTGGACGTCACCCGATCGAGGCGCCGCGACTCCGGGCCGGCCGCCGTCCTGCGGACCGATGGCTTGGAATCATTTCTCACTAATTTGGCAAAGGCAAGGGATTGCACCGCTCCTCTGGCTTCATGACGTCTTCGGTTCCTTAACGGAGGACCGTGACAGATCAACGATGCCACTTCACAGGTTATGAATCGATGGACTGCCATACATAATTCTTGGCAAATGACGCATGTGAATTGCAATGGCGATACAGGTTCCCGATCAGAAACGAGAGAGGGACACATTCTTGTTTTGTGGGATTATCAAGGGTTTGCTCGGTAGGGTTCTGAATAGACTTGGTGATTCGCTTCTGATTTACCACCTGCGAGATCATTAACCTAGCAGCAACGTCCTTGTGTTTCAAGAATGCATTACCCAAATCCAAAGTCCAAATGGTCATTCTCCCAACTATTTCTCGAGCTTGCTTCCTAGGACCCCAACACCCAACCCCTGACATCCACCAGGTAGGCGGGTGACAGGAATGGAATCAATGCACGTAACCCTTCTCTCTGAGCCTCCCGGCCTGATACGAGGATAGATGATCCAAGGCCCTGCACAGGAGAAGTTAAGCGAGGGGAGTAGACGCCGACTTGAGTGTCCAATGGTTGGCGCGCGCCTGAATATTGGATTTTCCGTTGCGTTGTACTGGACATCATGGCCAAGGTGACGCTGGGATGGGGGGTTCACGGACCGGTAACCCGAGGTCTTTAGGGGTGTGTGCTTCTACGTGGTGGCTGCCGTCAAGGATGAATCTGAGCCAAGGCTCGCACTTGAACAGGATGGAGGGATTATGGATGTCGCCACAATGGAAATGAGGGAAGAGGGCGGTGAAAGTAACGCTATTTCACGGCTATAAAGACCCTTCATTCTCTTCCTTGAAAAGCTTAGAGAGGCAGCAACTCCAACCCACTCCGAAGTACCAAGCTCACCCTCTTTCGACCCCCTAGGTTAAAACAGCAACTACGATTCACTTTCTAGCCATGTTCCTCAAGCCCACTGTCCTGGCCATCAGTCTTCTGGCCTCTCTGGCGTCTGCCTGGGTTGTCGAGATGGACAAGCCTTTCATCGACCCGTTTTACGACAAGGACGGTGGGTTGCGGCTCGAGCCTGCACTCCGCGCTGCCCTTCCAGAGAAGGCGTGGTCGAGCAGCCACTGGAGCTCTGGTTGGCTTCCCGACATTTGCAAGGACATTGCCGTCGACTGGAACCACAACCCCTGGGACATTGATGCCCTCAACGTAACCTTTTCTGACTGCGGTACACCCTGGGTTCTCTGCCGTCACAAGCGTCACTTGAGGTCAGAGCAGGAGCTGTTTGGAGTCAGTCCCTTTTACCTATTTTTTTTGGGGGGGGTGTGGGGAGGAACCCAGAGGCTGACTGTGCTTCCCAACATAGTTGATATCTCGGATTCCTGTCCGTATGCGACAGTCCATTGCGTACGCTTTAAAGTTTCTTTAGAGTCCGGGTTGATGTTGACGCTTTATCAACAGGACCTTTATCGCCCTGCCGCACTCGATTTCTCTCGGCGGAAGCGAGTCCGGTGCGGCCGGCACCGCCGGCAGCTTCACCACTGTCTGGGATGACTACTGGCAACTTCAGGTCCTTCTTCATGAGATTGGCCACTCGCTCGACGCCGGCGTTCTCCTGGCACAGGTGGGCGCCCCATACACCGATCTCAGCCTATCCGATCCGTTCCAGAAGTACGTCCTCCAGGATAAAGCGCTCAACAGCAATACCCACAACATGGTCGAGAGCTTTGCCGATCTCTGCGTTCTTGTCGTCTACGACCTGCATGTTAAGCCGCTCGGATACAAGTTCAACCCCAGCTGGCGTGATGTCCAACACGCGGTCGAGGGGCTTGAGATGTACGGAGTGCAGGCTGGTAACATCTTTTCCAATACCGGGCGCTGCAATTCCTGGAAGGCGGCTCCTCACATACCAGTTCGTATCTAGTAACTTGGTGAGATATGAAAGCTCGCAACTCAAGATCGTGTGGAAGAGAACGTCTGATGGCCCAATACGCTTCGTTTTACGGTTTAACCTGACTTTTTTCTTTGATTCACTTCACACTCGCTACCTCTTCTCATTCCTTAGCACAGAGCAGACACATTAGCTTAGCTTAGTACCCCCTTGGGAGACAAGTATAACCCGTCCTCCACCTCCCAAGCTCCGCGAACATCTGGTGACTAGGCCTGATCTTGCGGCTGCAATCCAACCTCCGATGGCATATAAACCCTTCGAGAAATCCCAAATTTTCCCATCTCCTATGCCTCGCTCATGCCGTTCACAGCCTTCTGGGTTTTCTGGGTCAGCTGCACATGTTTCTTTTTTGGCAAGTCCGTACCCCCGGCTGCAGGTGGCCCGGCGTTGGCCGCAAGTTGCCCTCCCAAATATCCGCGGCGATTCCTAGCCCCAGCGGCACACCGCCGATCGGGTACGTGGCTTCGGCCGCCACATTGTTAGCAACGACACGCCGCTTATACGTAATCTTATTGAAGATTTGGTTATAGAGACGGGGCGGAGTGCTAATAAGGTTAACGCCGTTATAGGTGAAAAAATGGCCTGTGGCGTGCTAAGTGGCAAAGTAATGCGCTCACTGTTGACAATGGACGCGGGCTGTTAAGCATTACTTCGAGTCAAACCTCGCCGCTGACAGCAGGAACTGCATCAACCCAGACGCAACCTCAACCCTGCTCATCTCGTGCGACTCCCTCTTTGGGTAGAAGGGACACAAAGCCTCCGAGTTCTCCATCCCAAACTCGACGGTGAAGCCGTTCGCCCGCTTGATCGACTGATCAAGGAGTGATCGATATCGGGCTTGAGCCGAGACGGTTCCAAACGTGGAGTACAGTTGCACGGACGGCATGCCAGTATAGCGCCTGAAGGTCGAGGCCGACATCTTTTCTGCCGTCCTGGCAGCAACCACGGTCAGGATATCCAACTCATCCTCATCCGTATACTCCGAATACACCCAGCCCTTCTTCTTGTCGTCCGGTATCGCCCCTCGCTTCCCATCATACGACGCATTGAGCAGATTCATACCCGGATCCGAGAACTGCGGCGTATCGTGACCCCATGAATACATCACATCACCCCCAAACGAATGCAGATCCAAATGCCACGCCAGATCCTTCATATGTCCCATCACCCACTCCACATTCTGGGACTCGGGTTCCGACAACGACCCAGTCCCATGGAACTGCTCGGCGCTCGAGTTCAGGTAACTCGCAAACCCCTCATCCGCCACCGCAACCCTTCGGACGTCCCATCCCGACCCGAAGTTTCTATTCAGGTCGATCCCCACGCTCCTGGGGTCACCCTCCTTTGCGCTCCTGGGATTCCGGTTCTTCCTCCAGCAATTCCCATTCTCCTGGTCATGCGCGATCCCATCTGGATTCGTCGCCGGAATCACCACAATCCCAGCGGCGGCCGCTGTTCTAACCTCGTCGTAAGTAAACTCGACTCCTCCCTCGAGGCCGGCGTACGCCAGCCCCGTCTTCTCGGCCGACGCCCACAGCAAGTCGGAGATAAAACTGAGCATGTAGTCTGGCCCGCCCCTCTCCCGGGCATGAATCCCCGCCGTGAGAAGAACCGTGTACTTGTCGTCGTCTTCCCGGTGGGGGATGTCGGCGGCATGACTAGGCCAGGGCGGGATCTTGAGGCCGTAAATGCGACGGTTTTCGTAGGTTTTATAGGGCAGGGTGAAATACTCGATCGGGAACGAGTTGGCTAGGGACCGGGTGGCCGAGTGCACCTCATCGAGGTTGAAGAAAGTGGTGAAGTTGGTGGGCTTGGAATTCCCCACGCCTCGAAGGGTGATGGTTCCATTTTGGAAGCGGTCGCCCGTGCCGATCTTGACTGTGTTGGCATTGGTCCGGTTGGTTGGGGGGTTTTGGCGGCGCTGGAGGAAGACTTCGGTTTGTAGCGCAGGATGGAGTTCATGATCTAGAAGGCATGCCGGCACTGCCGGGAGAAGGTAGGTGAGAAGAGCTGCGGCGGACTTCATGGTGGGCGATGGGGTAGAGGCTGGGATATGGGACAGCGGGATGTTTTGGTTGTGGGGATGATGGTTCTTATAGTTTTGACATGATACTTCTGTCTCGATGGCTGAGTTTTTCACTTGAAGCACCTGACCGAAGATCCCAGACAGAGCCTAGTGCGTAGGCTCTACAATCGCGCTTCCTCAATCTCGCGATATTAGTCTGCTTGGCGGATTAGGAAGGAGGTATATCTTGATTTTGCTTCGCCGACGAACATATGTGTGCACCTTAGAATGGCGGGCGTTTACTTCGTCTGAGCACCCAGGGCTTTGGCACGGTTTTCCGACCACATGCTACCTTCAGGATGCGTCCAAGACATATTGCGTGGCGGCACGGCATGTGCCTCTTGTGGAAGGTGGAACGGGAGAGTCCACGATGATAGGCCAGGTTAGTCATCCGAGAGGCGGTGTTCGGGTTCCACTAATATCCCGTGCTGTTATTTGCAAGGTTGGTAATGAAGTTGATCCTTCAGTAAAGCGGTTGTCCAGGCAGACTGTGTAACCAACTTGGCGGCTAGGTGTGAATAGTGACAGATAGTGAGTCATGTCGAGTTCTTCGTATGGTTCGTTGCAACGTGAAAATCGCAGTTGCGATGCCTGAATGCCGATACTAGCATCTCTGCTACACGTTAGATGAAGTTCAGGAGACGAGGGGTGAGGCATGTGCGTATATTTTCTCCTTGCAACTGTCGGTTAGCGGTTGGATGAAACATGGCCATTTGAGGAGTTGACCTGCAGCATCTGAGTCATCTGAGACACGATAAGGAGAGAAAGTACAGCGTGGATGTCGCTTCCACGACCTTTGGAATAGGTTGCATGACTGTTACCAAAACCTCATGAAGCGGAAAACCTGTCTCAGTATCCGTGTCTCAATGGGTGGTCAATGGAGCAAGGCTGCGCTGCTCCAGGTTGCTAGCGGCCTTGACGATTCGACTCTGCAAGGTGGAGCTATGCGTGACTTTGAATATAGGGTCGACGTCCTCGAGGTAAATCTACCAGAGACGGAAGATTTGGAGGGGATTGGGATGTGTGGCGGCAAGATCGAGCTCGCCTTGGGCTGAGCCGAGCAAGAGGGTGTCGTTTTGATCGAAATCGGGATACATGGCCTTCTTGACAGACCCGCGCATATCGTCGTTGGAAGAATCGCTGCGCTCATCGGGGTCTCTCTCCCCTTGGTTTGTCATGTACCAAAAGTCCCTGCAGGCGTCAGAATAGGTTACCATCATATCGGAGCCAGGTGGGCGCACTAACATGGGCTCGTGCAATCCCTCGCTCACGCTGGCAGCCGAAGGAACCGATGAGTCGTCCGGGGAGATGTGCTGGCCGGCGCTGTGTAGGGGGTCGAATCGGACGTTATTCACCTTTAACAGGGCCTCGTAGGCGCAGATGCGGTTTAGCAGCTCCTACTCTGGAAATATGCGCTTCCGTTGTGGCCGTGGCACAAGCGAGCCAGACACGCACTGCATATCGACCTTGGCGCAGTTAGTACAGGGGAAGGCGCGATCGCACTTGACTTTCCGCTGCTGACAAAGGACGCACGCCAGGACGCATTATACTTTCGCCAACTCGGGACGCCATCTCGACATCGCCGGTGCTCGCTGGATGCGGAGGCAGCTTATCCGACATAACTTTGATGGGAAGTGTTGGGCGTTACTCTGCTGTCAGATTGTTTCATGTTCTCGGGAGATTCTATCGTCCGTGCTGTGTGCGGGGGACGGGACCGTGGCGCAACATCTGCATTCTCCTCTGGGTCAACAAATCAATTGTCGTCCTGCGCCCCATCAATGCGCCGGCATATCACTGACAATTCCCCTGGATCTTTCGGTTAGGATTCCATCAAAGCCTCAGTATCATTCAGCTGCTTCTAGAGAAGAGTTTGATGAAGTGGTCATCGTTGACGATATTACAGTTTACGTTGAGGAAGGCTTGTAGACCAGTGGGCTCTCATTGAGATCGACAGTTGGCTCGAAAAACCAGGGGCCCACCCTACCCTCACACAGTCGGTTAAAGATTGGGGAAAGACACGGCGGCGAGGCAGGTGCACATAGTCTCAATAAGACGCCAGGCACCTTGAAGATCAATCGATGACAAGAGAGACTGATGTTATTGGTATTCAACAACTATTGCGTACATGTATGGTTATTGCAATTTGAATCCCTCCAACAGAATGAACGGTACTCCGGAGCCTTCCACATTCGCCGCAGCAGCACAAACCAGCATCTGAGGCCCATTAGTAAGTGATGACCAGATTTCTACAGCCTTTTGGACTCTTACCCTTACTGCCGACAATTGCTGTCTCAACAGATGCAATGAGCAACCGTACTATCGAAAGGTTCGCCGCCACCGTTATCCTGGCAGCAGTTCTCACGGCCGCAGTTCGCGACGAGAATAATGTTCCTGAGCGCGTTGCACGTATAAATTGTTCCGCTCTTTTCCCGTAGGCCACACCAGTAACGACCGGGGGTGCAACCCGTGGCCGGAGCCGCGAGTCCGCCGCCGGTGAACATCGCAAGAGCGGCCAAGGTCGCGAAGGTCGGGATAACGAAGAGCTGCATGGCTGCGGATTGTGAGTGGCGTGTGTAGTGATAGTTGTGGGAGCTGAAGCAATGGGATGAAGGTGGAACAGTGATGCAGGAAAGTGACTCGTGGCTGATCAGTTTGCGAGAAGGGAGGGTTTTATAGAGAGAATGGCCCTGAAGACTTGTGATCCTCCATTAGAATCACTTGCTCCAGGAAACTCCTGTGATTCTATTACACACGGCCCCAAGTCCAATCATGTGGCTGCCTCGAAGCACGCTGCGGCGTAAGCCCATACCCACGGAGATAAGCCACCCCAACCAACGGCCTAAGCCACTCCGCCAACAGCTCCTTTCAGCCGCGCTTACCCCCGCCCCCAAATTCAGGGCATGGTAACACAAACCGCTGCGCAAGGGCAGACCCCTCGACCAACATCCTTGAGGCGCCGGATAATTCCAATATAGAGACACAGCCTTAAAGAATTTGCATGATCATAGGGTTGCAATTGAACCTGCAGCACAACAAGCACATTGTGTTGGAATCTGCCTGGCTCCTACACAGCAGAGCTGTGGCACCACGCAGCAGGTATTAGCTTATGCCCATCAATATAGCCGTACCAACAACCGGCATAAATATAGCCCTACTAACAAGCCGGGTTCTTGTCACGGATTGGCTAGAGCAGTCCTATACCACACATCGTATAAGGGTCAGAATGCTCAACCACGCCGAAGTTCCCAACCCACTAACAGAATCAGGGGGGCACAACTAGGTAGCAGGAATTACCAGACTTGTGAAGGAGAGGTACGAGGAAGGGCGGAAGGACTGTGTGGTCTGGTATTGGGGGCCTTCAATCCCGTTGAACAGGTTTATTTTGTTAGTAGTTACATTAATACGTAGCACGGGATATATGTGACGGCTAGGTTCGAACTGGGGACAAGCTTGAATCCCAACACGCCCGAACCACTGGACCCCGTCATCTTGCTTGCTTAGGGGTAACCCCAGCCCTTGAGATATTCCCGGGTGTATTCTCTCTCCATCCGAGGGTTGCCAGCCGGTCTAGTTACCCACGGGACTGCCAAGCCACTCTTGAATCCCATTCTGCTCTCTTGGGAATTGATAGTGTGGAAATTATGTGGCTGTGCAACGAACCGTGGGTACGCTAGCCGAGACCCCTTATTACCTATTACTGGAACGAAATGGGGCTATCTCCCTGGTGCCGACTTCTGCGCCTCATGACCTTGTACCTCAATTCATTCCGTGATTCCTCGCGCCATCATTTGCGACCGCCCGGACCTGATTTAACATCTGCATGTGTATTAGGTTATCGTCGCCAAATGTCTCACACACCACGGTAGGTACAGTGAGTGACCGCCTTGGCCATCCCTTCCAGAGCACCATTTACTCCCAAGTCATCTTTGCCGCAAAAATTCCTAACTTCACCTTTGACTTCTCCCACTCCATTGATCTGGAATCAGGCGGTTTCGTCATTGTGATATAGCATGGACCAATGGGATACCGTCGAAAAAGCAAACATGCATATCGCCTCATAAAGCGGGCACAGGTGCCGGAAGCTAGGCGAGTCGTGCATCAGTCGTTGTATATATAAGTGCGCAGCAGCCAGCCTAACACCTTGCTATCTCTAATGTAACAGGCGTTACAGGCACTTAACGAAACGTCTCGTCACTGGAAGAAGATTATTTACGTCTATTCCTTAAGATTGTTTACGTGTGTGTGGGATTGGTTAGTTGCATTAGGTGGTGTTGCTTAGCTGTTTAAAGATTTCAATTTAGGTAGTTATAGCTTCGGCCTTTAGGAAAACGATATAATTACCTACATACTGTAATAAGTGTTACCACGTAATAGGAACACGTATGCCGAGATTCTTCCCAAATCTTACCGCTTAGTTATATTAGGTCTAAGTTAGTTATAGGTGTCCACTTACTGAGAGGTAGCTTTAGTCTCGCCTGCCGTCCGATAGCCACTATAGTAATATGCCTACCTACTACTGCTAAGCTAGCAATGAGGTTCAGAGACACTACTGCCCACCCGCCTTCTCCTTTAACATCCTGGAAGCTAACGCTAAGAATAAAAGTAAGGAGGGACATTTTCGAAAACAAGCCCTGCCAGCAGTGGCAGAAATGCCACTACAGGGTCCTCCTGCTCGAATTGTCAGGACCACGAACGGGCTGGCCGGTCTTCGACTTCTACCCCGATATTATTCTTTGCCCGGCGCACCAGGCAGCCGACTTGGACCGAGTTAAGTCAAAATGGCTCGATGGGGGACATGTTGTGGAATGCATCTTACTCGCCGACGTGGCTGTGGAGGGATGTGGGGATGAGAGTGGGAGTGGGTTGTGTGCAGGCTTAGTGCTTAAGAGATGTCCTGAAGAACCTAGAGTGTATTTTCGCGTTGGATTCTTCAAGTCTTCGTGGCTCGATCTCCCTGAAGGAGACTGTGGAACGTTTTGACTGAGGAACGGGGGGCTCAGGAGCAGCGGAAGTGCAGTTGCAAAGTGACTTGATTTGGTAGAAAAGGGGAGTGCGAAGCACTCCCCAGTTATATACAAATGGAAGCTCCCTATGTGTGGGGAGAGCACATGATCCAAGGCCCCTGCGCTCCAGCCAAGCCTGGAGCGGTAAGGCGCCTGCGCGCCTGAGCGCCAAGAACTGCCGCTGCAGTTCGACAGAGACGTATTCCCGCCGCCTGCTGCAAGATCGAGCATGATATGGGATGGGATCGAGGAAGGGGTAATAAATTTGGTGTGATGGGGTTTTTGCAGCTCCCGGCCAAAACTATGGACTGCAGCGCTGGGGGCTACAGTGTCCCGAACTGGACTTAGCATGTAATGTGAAAGCTCTCAGGCGGATGCATGACGGGCCGACGGCGGCCTACATCATCTTGCATGCGGCTGTAGCTTAGCTTGCAAGCGAGCAGCTCACTCCTTTCTTCTAGTCACAACATTCATTGCATTGAAGTGTAAAGCCCACTACAAACTCCTTGGTACTCACCAATACTCAGCAATTCTATTCAAATGCGCAAATACGTAAGGGTTAGATAATTCATTTTCGCACAAGGAAACCTAAGGGCTAGTCTCAGCAACCCAGGCCCTTAGAAGGCCTGCTATATAGTATGAGTAATACACTACTGCGATTTTTCCTAGCTGCGAACGCAGCTCTCAGCCGTAAGAATCCAATAGACCGATTTTACGCGACTCGCGCCGGCCGCATCAGTTCCGCCAATCACCACCGCCAGAGATGTAACTCGACTAGTAAGTGACGTGTTCCCGTACCTTAGCTTGGGCAGTAAGGTGGCGACCTGCTTCCATCCTTGACGGCGATACAACGATTCTAAACGCTGCTCCAGTACCACCGCAAGGATCCTTCCACTGCTACGTAGTGAGAGACAGTGGGAAAACTGGTCAACACTCGACATGTTCAATCCCCCGGGCTCGAAGGCGGTGGCTGCATGGATTTATACTTGCGATAAATCTGGTTCTGGACCGTTTTGGGGAAGCTTTGAGGGAGGTCCCGCATGATTTCTTCCTGCGCCTGCTTCTCTGCCTCGGTGAGCGTGTCCGGGTTGATCCGCTCGACCTCGGCCCTGATGCGCGCCACGATCTCAGGCATGATGTTTTTGATCGCCTCGGGGAGCGGCTGAGAAGCGCCCGAGAAGCCTGAATGTCAGTCATCATCCGCTTGTTTCTCTCCCCCGCCTTGTCCCAAGGGGGGCCACTCACGCCGAGATAGTGCCCTTGCACTTTTTGGAATCGCTTCACTAGGGCATTGGGCGAGATGTCGACGCCGTGCTTTACTCGCATCTCGGCTGAGATCTCAGTGAACCCAAGTCCTGCTTGCCGGGCCTTGATAAGCATGTTCTGCTGCTCCTGGGTCCACCCCTCCCTCGGTAGCTTCCGGTTGGGCGTCACGGGAACGGACGGCATGAAGTTTGCCGGCGCTAGCATGCTGTCGAGATCCTCCGGCGCTAGCATGCCGTCGAGGTCCTCCGGCGACAAGGGGGCCCAGGTGTTGAGCCCCACCACTGCTCCGGGGTGGTGAATATAGAAGTCCTGTTGTGTGCTCATGTTGGCAGTGCAAGGCGGCGGCCAGTTGGGCTCCTGGAACTGGCCAGCTTGCGGTGGCATAGGAACAATGGCGATCGCGGGTCCGCCGTGGATTGTTTGTTGTGGCTGCTGCTGCTGCCGCGGAAAAGGCAAGGAACCGTCGTACACCAGTTTTCCGTTCCACGAGGTAGTGCTCCGAGAGTTGTTATGCAAACTCCAGTCTGATCCCTCATCACACTCAGCGTCGCTACGCTGTGGGTGAGATGGCTGGCTGCCGTCCATACTCCTTTGGTGGGTTGCCTGTTTGTTATGTCTCTGAAGCTCCAAGATCGCGAAAAGAGGCGCGGGGGGCACATGAGTATTAATACTGTCGTGGGTTGGGCGAGCATCGAAACCTTCGGTTCGTTCAAGAGCACAACGCTGTCCCCCAACTGGGTGGGTCATTCCATTTCTTGGTGCGTCGCGAAAGCATCGAACCGCGCGTGGATGAGCCAGATGACGCCCGAATCAAAAGCACTAGAACTAGGTGAGCCAACTCAGTCAAGTCGCTCCTCAGGCATTTTCCACTTCTTTCCAATTCCCCTTTTAGGGCAAGTTCATGCCGCAGCAGAGTCGCCTCGAATGTCCCCGCCACACCCATGGTCAAGCCCCGGGGATTGATGTTGAGGTTGGAATTTTGAATCGTTCCGGAACCCTTTTTTTTCTCGGTCAAACATGCAGGTATCCTAGGCTCAAGGTTTAGCATTCCCTAGACATGCAAGAGCGGTGAGACCAGGAACACCCGCCTGGCAGTGGGCAGGCGGATGCAGCCTCACTTTAAGCCGTAATCTGGGAGTCGGCCAATGTGCCTTGCCTCTCGAGCCCAATCGGCTGTACAATACAGAATTTCGCTGTCTTTCTGGCACGATGCTTCACAGAGCTGGCATCAAGCCGAAGTGGGTCTCGACTGTCAAGTTGAGGTGGGGAAATGGGAAATGGGAAATGATGCTGCGCCCCAGCGCCATGGCATTGTGCCTGCGCATGCATTGCATTGTGCCAAAGATCCCTCGCAGACGGTCTTTTCCGGTCAGCATCCGAACCCGGAACCCATCCGAGTTCTCCCGCTCGCCGACGGAAGAGACCGCCCCATATGCTTTCCATCCTGTTTCGTTGTTTTTGCCAAGGAGGGAGTCCAAGCTTCGATTGGCGGCGATTTCGGCACTCTCTTATTTCGGAACCCCTAAGATGGCCGCTAAATTCATCAACTGAGCAAGCTGTCATGCAAGGGTTGGGTGTTCTTGCCAAAACAACAGAATTTGGAATCGTATCCCCAAATTCAACAGAGCGAAGTCTAACGTTAAGGCTTAAACATGATCACATTGACAAAGTCTGACTACATTGCCATATTCCCTCCAATTTTCCGCTTCGATTTTCGACAAGGGGTTGTTGCTGTGATTTCGGTGAAGTTCCAGATTTTGTCAATCGTCCGGCTGCAACTTGCAAAATTCTCTCTAATTTTCAGGGGCACCCCGCCCCACTATTGCACGCCTCATACGTGGAGAAAATTTGACACCCACTTGTAGTACATCGGAACGGGCACTTGTGCACCAAGTGCAGATGGTGCTCAACACTACCGTCCCCATAAGTATATAATATATATGCGTGTCGCCAGGCCTGTTTTTTGCCTCATTCATCCTACACATCGTCAAGTCTTCCCCTTCAGAAAGCGCGGTTGGCATTTTGACATATCCACGTCTTTTTTTCATGTTTCCAGCACTCACTTGCCACTCTCTGTCACGTTTCGATTTGAAGCGGAAAGGCAACTGCTCCCTTTACTGTTTGCCGAGCCTTATTCAACAGGTCCCCCTTCTTTCCGACCAGACTATTGACGGCAAGTCCATGGAGACAGTGAGAACACCCAGAATTGGACCCACTCTAAGTGTCTCATCACATGAAACTAACCATTGGCACTTCGATTATCGAGAAGCTCATCCAGAATGCCCTCAGTCGCGTTGCGCCACAAATCGACATCATCCTCAACCAAGAGCTGCAGAGGCTTTGGAACTGTGGCTTCGGCCATGAAAGCCCCGATAGGCATGGCACCAATGACACCGAGACACATGAGGCTGGAGACTGCGCTGAGACCCCAAATGGCGAGAAACAGTGTAACAAAGCGCCTGATTCGTTACTCCTAGGAGTGAGCCATGGGCGAGAGGTGAAGTTGTGATAGGGAATCCTACTCAGCCGTCAAGTATTGTTAAACATGTAAGGCTTGAGAGGGGCCAACCTACGTGTAAGTTCCTCCCAGTTGTATATCAAGTCTTCGGCTAAGACTAAACAGGGCAAGCTCTATGACCAGTTTCTGGCTTCCGTAGTCTACAACCCCTTTCGGAGTTACAATTGAGCTATTTTCTACCTTTTCATAAGTCAAATCAATGGAATGTCTTTGAATAGTAATGAACGTGTATCTTAATTCGTTCACTCCGTTATGTCAAGTTTGTCGCAAAAAGGGCGTTGTCCTGTCTCTTTATGTGAAGTGCACAACCGTTATAGGTTTGCCAGCCCCCTAGGTAGATTGCTTGTACCTGTGCCAGAGTGATTTAGTACAAAGTTTTGTATCAAATACTATGTAGTGCTTCCTCTACTTCTTTTCGACTGGCATACATCTACTAGTTGTTCAACGTCCCCCTCGGCTAGAGTAAATTTATAGCCTCTTCGCTGAAGTTAAGGAGGCTTCTTTTCTCATCCGATTCCCTTCTACAAACCACAACTCCTCCAGGCTTCTTAGAAGCGCGACTTCTTGATACTGAGCGATGCCACGATCCTGAGCGAGCTCACCAAGATATTGGATGGGCTGCCAAGGCAGTGCACAAGTCCATCAACCACCCATCCAGGAAAACGCTCATCCTGGTCCAGAACATGGCAGATGACCATGATGATGCTCTGTACGACAATGATAAGCTCAGGCAGCTTTACCTCAGCCGACATCATCCAAGGTTATTGGAGGAATCTGGAATCCTCCGAGACTTCGTCCGCGACTATAATTGTCGACAGAACCATTCGTTTGTTCACTGCAACCCGAACAGTGAGAGGTTATACAAGACCCTGTTCAACAGCATCGTCTACTGCTATATCCCTGACCGCAGCAAGATAAAGGGGAGGCCTCAAGAATGTTCGCACAGTACCGAAAGCTACGTGACTTAGCTGTAAGGGCTGGAAAACAACGAGGGTTAGAACACTGGAAAACACGAGAGTGAAGGCAGTACGGTTGCGTAGAGCAATGACTTGATTCCAGAAGCTGTTGAACTCTGGCCTCCTGGACTCCAGAGGCTTCCAGAGGCCCGCTTTTATGTAACTACTAAACAAAGGACCCTGTCAATTCCGTTTCCGGAGCGATATGCTTGCGTGACTACAGAGGTGAAGACTTCTGGAATGGGCCGGTGGTATGAACCTTTAGCCTGCAGGTCCGGAAGCGTTTCTGCCGTCTTCCAGCAGAAGCCGGGCTTCTCGTCGAGCCCTAGCTTCTTCAACCAGAAGGCGTCGGTGGACGAGCAGGGGAACCAGCTGCCGTACAATTTCTACGGAAGTTCGCTTGTCGCCAAATGGGTGGTGGCCTTGTTGAAACGCGACCTGAAGGAACTGGGGATTTGTAAGACCTCGGGTGTTTGGCATTGCTTCAGCATAGTAGAAGTGATGACTCCACAACCGATCGTTTCAGAAAGAAGGGGGTTCAGAGGCCCTGGGCATCTAGTCAGCGGAGCTGACTGGATACCTGGCACTGTCAGTACGCCAGTGAGCCTCAGCCACCAGAGTGACGAAGCCTGAATCCTGCAGAATAGTCTATAAAGAAACCTCTGGCTTCCAGCCAGAGCCAGAGCAACAGAGAAAAGACAAGCAATACAATCATACAGTTTCAACCCCTTCAATTCCACAGAATCCAGAGTGCCGTGCTTCTAACAGCTCACACTGCGGAGCCGAACCTTCTAAAAGGCTCCAGGGCCCACAGGGCCCCTGTTAAGCCTTAAAGGCTCTGGAATCTTAGGCTCTACTGCTCTGACTCACTGTGGAGCAAGCTCCACAGAGTCTTCCAGAACTGTATTAGTAATAGAAGGCTCTGGAATTCTTCTAAAGCCTCCCACAGCCTATAATAGGCCTTAAACTCTCTTGTATGTAATCTTCTTCAAGTAAGCAACTCTACTCAATTCTAGTCATTGTATAAGGCACTGCCTTCCGGATCCTCTTGTTCTACAGCGTTAATATTCGCTGCAGCAACCCTTCTTACAGTGGCACTGCTACTTCAACTCAGGCCATCTCTTGCTTCCTACAGCGCTAGAAGCGCTGTAGTATGGCTTGGACAGTACTGCACTTCTTCCTCTGAGCCACAGCCCTGCACTACAGGCCTGTGGGTTCTTAAAGTTTAACGTATTTCTATTTCTATCTGTGAAAAACTAAAGGTTTTTTTTTTTAACTTAATTAGGTGAATTAGAGTAATAATTTAATAATTTTTAACTATTAGCTTATAAAGTCAAATGATACGTTTCAATATGTATCACGTGATGTAGAATCCGATTTTTACATTATTCTCAGGGTTAGGGTTAAGTAAAGGGAGATATTCAGATTTAAAGTGAAAAAACTATAACTTTTTGTAACGACCCTGCAGGCCGTCACTTGGGCCGGAGCGGCCCGACGAATCCCCCGCACAAGGGACAGTGCAGGAAGACAGTACGCACAGTACTGCGCACTAGGCCAGGGGTGCAAAGACCCAAAGCCCCTACGACTAACCAGCAGTTGCTCAGTCTTAGTAAAGGTACTCACCTACTAAGTATCTGTAAGACCTCTAAGCAAGAGGTGCTTAGTAGCAGGTTACTTAGTTCCTTACTGAGTAACAGACCACTAAGTAAGGTATAAAGTACCTTTAGCTGGTTAGTATAGATAGTTATAATTATACCCATAACCACCGTAAGGGACTCTGGTTCCTCACGCTAGTATTTAATTATTCATTTATATCTTACTGTTCAGACTTACCTTTGTATATTATAATAACAGCAACCTACAGTAACATTTAACCCCTATCTAAGAGTACTAGCTTAATAAACCGTCTTTAGAACGCCCTTTACCTATTAGCGTCCTATTATATATTCTATCTTAACCTGCACTAGTCCGCTTAAGGCCTATATCGGGTATAGGTCGTAATATAATATTAGCGTTACAGTTCTAAATGCTGTTTATTAAACTCCTAGATATTACCTCTCTCCCACTATTAATATGTCAACCTTTAGAAAAGGTAAGGAGATTAAGGAGACGTAAACTTAACCTTAACTCCCTATTATCGATAAGTTAGTTATACGTTTTGAAGACTTAAACCTTAACTAATAAGGACTGGTTAAAGAACTTAACAAAGCCTTCCCCAGAGATATTAAAAGCTGTATCAGTCTTATCGAAAAACTCTAAGCCTAACTTAACGTTATTAAGCTAGAGAATAACAACCTTAAGGGCTTACAGAAGAAATAAGTAAAGCTCCCCTTACCGTTACGCTTTAAGGGAGACTCTACGTAACTGGAGTCTTAAATAGCCTAGTTCTAAAGCTATATTACCTATTATGATAAGCAGTTCTTTAAAGAAGAAAGAAAGGTCAGGTTTACTAAAGCCTTATTAGATAAAGTAACTGCTTATTAATATAAACCTTATGCGAAAACAATTAACGACTTCTTTATAAATAGAGTATGTAAAGAGGCTTTTAAGACTTAAGCCCTTTTCGATAACTTCGATATGTTTATTAATTAACTTTAAACCGAGTTTAAAGAACTAAACACCTTAAGACAGGCTAAATAGCGCCTTATAGCCTTAAGGCAGACGTTTTTAGTCTTTAAGTTCTTTACACGCTTTAAACTAGAAATAGTAAAGACTAAGCTTAGCTAAGAGGCCTTAGTAATGCTATTCTAAAGCAGTTTAAAAGAGCACGTTATAAGGGATCTTTACCGAGAAGACTAATTAGATTACCTTTAGGAGTTAGTCAAGGTAGCTATTAAGGCTAATAATTAGTATTATAATTACCATTATTAGAAGAACTATTAGAGGGAATAAACCCCTTATTAGCTAAGTAAATTAAAGAAGGGGAATTAGTTAATTGTAATAGGTTATTACCTTAGGCTAATGGATATTAGTATAGTAAACTGTTGGGTTTTTACAACCCTAACCCGGCCAGTGTGATTAGAACAGTGTGGCTGGATCCACGCAGCCGCTCCGCGGCTGCATCCGTGGATCTGCACAGCCAAGAACGCCAGACTCCACTGCCAACCTCGTATTCAGTCAGCTAACCTCGCTTCGCAGAAGCGAGTGTGGCCAATGCACTCCGTGCACTGGCCACCCTCACGG
>Ga0247770_1001024_pt1 | contig 24378 bp, 23 predicted proteins | sample UWRJL136409B6_FD_179943 | JGI IMG/M metagenome (GOLD analysis project Ga0247770, IMG submission 179943) | Plant litter microbial communities from Arlington Agricultural Research Station in Wisconsin, United States - UWRJ-L136-409B-6 | ecosystem: Environmental > Terrestrial > Plant litter >... | reverse complement strand
CGGGATGGGGAAGATGGGGTGGGGTGTGCCGGAGGGAGAGGGGTGGAAGTTGTAGGTTGCGAGGGCGCGGGTGTCAATGGTGGGCAGCCAGGTGTGCAGGCCGGCGGAGGAGGAGGCCGGCGAGGTGAAGAGGTGGCTGCGGATTTGGAAGATGGAGTCGTCGAGGGGCCCGGCGAAGATCGAGGTTGCGACGCGCCATTCGAGGGCGCCGCTGGCGTGGTCGGGGGTGATGTCCTCGTCGCCAATGTGGCAGCCGCAGGTCTTGCAGAAGAGACGATCCGAGGCGGCGTCGGCGTGGCGGTAGCGGGTGACGGAGGTGGTGAGCGAGGACGGCGCGATGAATTGGGGCGTGATATCGGAGCGGAGGGCGGCGTGGAAGCATGCGAGGGTGCCGTGGACTTGGCGGCAGATGAAGCAGTTGCAGAGGTGGGTTGCGAGGGGGAGCAGAGACACGGGCACCGTGATGGTGAAGTGCACGGATTTGCAGAAGCATTGCGCCGTGAGGGTTTTGGTCTCGGTAGCCATTCTGCCGACTGAGGTGACGCCTTTCAGGCGGTGGTGTTGAGAAAAGCTCCTCAGATGTGGAATGTGAAACCGACGGAAAAGGGATCTGGAGGACCCTAGGTTCTTATCTGCGGTCTGATGTAACCCCGCATCGCTAGTCAGATGGCATGCAGTTGCTCCGAAGGGCGTGGAGAACCCACCCGGGCATGTTGGGTGAAACTGACCTCGCCCAAGACATCCATTTTGAACAGCACGCCGACTCAACGTGAAAGGGGTCATGATTCCCGCTTGGAAGGGCAGAGAGGTTATCCGAGGTAGGCATTAAGCGAGTGTGCCAAGGAACTCACGGCACGCGATGTGATCTTCCGTCTAACCTTTTCCCCGTGTGGTCACTGCCTTTTGGGCTTGGGGAGTAACCCCTGAGGACGCGGCCTGGAAACCATGATGCATCTGATTGGGCCGTGCAGGTCGCTGCTTCCAATTGACCAGCAGAGGTGGGGTGCAGCAGATTCCGGAGGTTGGGAGCGGGGCTTTCACTGCCGAATTTCGTCCAACGCCGTTGAACAGCTCCTCATAACGCTCCGGCCCCAATAAAAGGGACGACGCCGGGATGTCAACGTACGAGTATTCTCCCCTCCCCGAAGGCTACACGCGCCTGCTTTAATTCACGCCAAGCCAAGACGACTCCGCTCCTGTCCATTATCGATTGTTGGATTACCCCCTCCTCAACGCAAATAAAGGAACCCACCTCTATGAGGCCTTGTCCTACGTCTGAGACTCATCCGATAAACCTCGTCATGTCTGCACAGACCAAGGCCATGTCGCTGTTACTGAGAATCTCCATACCGCATTGCTACGTCTTCGGGATACCTTCCTTCCTCGAGTCATCTGGATTGACGGCATCTGCATCAACCAGAATGATATTGGTGAGCGAGAACACCAGGTTGAGATGATGGCCAAGATCTACGCGTACGCCAGCCGTGTGATCGTCTGGCTTGACGACATGCCGGTCGAGGATGGTCAAGTCATTGGCAGCACACATGAAGCACTCGAGGCCATCGCAGCCGCCGCGTATGGCAAGCCTGCTTTTGGTGACTATCCCAGGCCCAGCGACAAGTCAACCGAAGTGCTCCCCGTACTCCAGCATCCGTGGTTTCGCCGCGTCTGGGTTCTTTAGGAGGTTGCTGCAGCGCGGCACGTCGTCATTATGTGCCGATCGACAGAGATTGATGGGCACGCATTCTCTATCGGGATCCGGGAGATGAGGCTGGATTCCGTAGACCCGTCTGCGATGAGCAGGGTCCGTTCAGCAGCATTCTTAATCGAGAAGGCCACCACTCGGCCAAAATACGCATCGTCGTCTGCAGAGTCGGAGAGATTCTCCCTTGACATAGCATCCCTAGGCGAGCTGATGGACATGTACTACAACCGCGAGGCCTCTGATTCCCGAGATCAGGTATACGCAATACTCGGTATGGCTTCTGGCAGCATCCCAGCGGATCTGATGCCCGACTATAGCGTCTTATGGGAAGAGCTCTTTCATCGCCTGGTCAGGTCCCAGCTTGGTCAGGAGGTCCTCGTCCAGCCATGGGAGGAAAGATATGGTGCTGTTTTAATTAACACAAAGATTCAAGTTCTCGGGTGGGTGTGTTGGGTGACGCGGTGGCCTTCTACCAGCTTTGGATACGGACAACGCGCCAGTATCGAAATCAAGGGAATTGATCAGTCCTCAACAAAGTGGACTGGGTCATGGACTCTCCAAACAGCACATGCTATCCAGAAACAGGATTTGCTCTGTCTCCCGCAAGGGACGCAGAAGCCTATCATAATACGAATCTCTCTAGGACACCATCCTATCATTCTCGCCATCTCGGTTCCTATGCTAAGAATCAACGATGAATTGGAGGAGAACCTCTCGGAGTGGACGAGGACTGGGTGGGCCGCCCTCGTGGAATAAATAAAGGCATACCCATACGCACTGTTGCCGCCGTCGACCATATTCTCGCTATCTATACTGCCCTTGCCTCTTCAAATCCCCTTTCCGGGGAAGAAGACCGTTTCTCAGAAGAGGACTATTGGACAGAGGAGTACTACAACCACCGTAATCGGTTAAACCTGGAAGCTATGACCAACATCGCCCTACGCCAGGACGAATATGTCATCGCCACCGAGGATAATACGTTTGAAGCAATAGAGAATCTGAGCAAGGATATCCTCGAAGCTTGGTTTGACCACCGGGGGGACGAAATCCCATGGACAGAACACATGCTGCTCGAAGCGGTAACTTGTCAAAATTCCAGTACCTTCCGGATTGTGGCCCGCCACGCACCAGCCCATGTGATAACCGAAAGAGTGCTGGCAGAGGCGGTTAAAAAACCAGACTTCGCCATCGACGACGTGTCCTTTCTCCTAGATCGTCCTGGAAATCAACCGAGGTTGAAAGAAGTGGTAAATATGGCGAGGACGCACTCAATTTGTTTCTTGACAGGTCTGGGATTGAGGCTCTCGTCACCGAGGAGGTGATACGGGAGACAGCTGGAAGAGTGAAAGACGTGCTTTCCACCCTTGTTTCACGACAAAGAGCGGCAACACTTGCCTCGATCAATGAGTCGACGCTTCGGGCGGCAGCGGCAGCTGGGAAAACAGATGTCTTGGACATATTGGTTGATCTGGAGCCTGACATTACTTCCGAAAAGGCCCTCCAAGAGCTGCACCATATCACAGAGTTCAGAGCCGCGGTGGAATCCAACAACATTCAACGCGCCAACAAGCTTCTCCAGAGCGGTGTGAGCCCCGATCTCAAGGACATGGATGGGGCGACCCCTTTACAGTTTGCCGTTCAAGAGAAGTACGAGGAGATGGTTGCGATCCTGGTCAAACAATCCGGGGTGGATGTCAACTCACAGGATAATTATGAGTCTTGTCCGCTCCTCAAAGCTGTTGTTGAGGATGGGTCCGTAAGAGTTGTTTCTTCGCTGGTGGAGGCTGGCGCGGACCTACAACCTGTTGTGCGGTTCACGAAGACTGACCGAGGGGATTGGCTCTTGTATGATCGGGATGAGTTCCCTGTCCTGATCCGTGAGTTATTTGAATTGAAGGGAGCGCCTTTGGTCCCATGATTCTTGAAGGTGTGCAAATGAAATTTGATTTAAACCAACACGTGCCACGGTGAACATAATCGAAGCAACACACAATCAAGCGTAGCTAACTACTCTTTGAAAGCCGTTGCCGAATTCTAGAATAAGTACCTGGCTTCGATAGGAACACTGGGAGATAGAGTAGGAGCCGCCATGAGGTTAATGCGCATGACTGATGTCATTTCCTCGAGTTCGGATGACACACACACACACACATATATATATATATATATATAGGTACATGTATAAATACCTCTTCTCATGGTGATGTCACGACCTGTCAACTGACTAGAAGACCGCGAGAGACTGGGAAAAACTTGATCTAGTTAGAAGAATGAAACTGTTTCAGCACAGCGTCAAAGTTGCATGCGCTTGTTTGGAAAGCGTCTGAGTACCTTACGAAAACCGTTGGCAAGCATGAATTGACGTCGGCTTAAATACAGTGGGGTAAACCTGCATAAATTATCTGTTATCTACGCAGAGAAGCTGAGAAATCCTACTGACCCTGTTTAGGTCCGGGGTCGCGATGGGCGATATTCCTCAAACCAGCCCCTGGCAGTCTCACATGAGCAACCAACAAGCCTCCCGCACAGCGACCTCTCGTTGAATGAGCTGCCTCGGCAGTTGAAGCTCTCGTTTCTAGGCCAATGGGTCCATCTACTAAATGATAAAACCTCTGACTTGATGAAATACCTAAGTACTGGTATCTCTGAAAATCGCCCTGTTCACTGCTTTCCTCTCCTCCATTCATTTCCCTTTGTCTTCGTGCACAGTGAGCACGATTACGATTTCTGACCCTCTACTTCTCACAGCGGCACCACCAACAGCGTCTAAAAACAAGGTACCGAAGGGTTCTAACGACAACTGGCTCCTTATGCTTTGCGACTTTACCCCCACCGAAGATAGCGATATCACACCCAACGACGACCTCCAAATTGGACCGAGTCACAGAGAACTCGGTCCTGCAGCTAAACAAAGCATACCGGCGGTACCGCGTCAGCAGTCAAACACCCGAGGGTATTATCGTGTTTCCGGCAACAGGCTCGACGGGAGAACGGCCTTGTGAATCTTCCGTGTCCGGCACCCAAGTCTCGCGTCCCTGGTGAGCTCTGAAATTTTGTGATTTATTTCTTTCAAAAAACGGATTCCACTGTTCTGTTGCGAATCCTTTCGCCCCTCCTTGAAAACAGAGGCGAGAATTAAGATACGGTGCATTGCTATCATATGAGCCGGTATAAACCTGTGTTTTGGGAGATATTCAACCCGGATCGGCGGGTATAGCGGCGAGGTTGGTTCGCATCAGGTGCAGAGTCAAACAGTTCTGGAATACCTTCCGGGCTCGGTGGCTAATTGAGAGGCATATCTCCCCAATCCGGAAACACCCAGCCAAACAGATTTTTCAAATCGCCCATTTGGGCATCTGCCTCCTGCATTGTGTCGTCCGTTGGATACTCTAAGTGCTCGAGGGCTTCCGATAGCTCGTAGTTTGAGCCAGCGATGTCCCCAACATTCTTGGAATAACTGCTGGGTTGTTGCCCGAAGGAGTTCTATTTACTCATTAGTCTTGCTCCAAGTCTCGCTTACAGTCCCAACACCACTTACATGACTCCCATCTCTCCACGCTCCTGTAAGCTGCAGTCTTGTCTTGCCAAAGTCGTTCGGTGCCGGGGGAGGCGTTGCGTTTTGCGAAGATGGAACGGATTCGTCGGTGGATGGTGTGTGGTCCTCGGCAAACTCAGAGCCAGATCTGTCACCCCGGAACTTGTTTACGTATCGTTGAGCAATTCCTGCGAACTCAGAGATTGTGTTTCCGGGCAGCATCCCGCTAGACACGGAATCTAGGTGTCTGAAGTGTTTCCCAGCCACGTCAAGAAGCACAAGATTATCTTCCGTATCTGAGTGGGTAGGGTTGTGGATGACAAAATCAAAAAGAATGAAGAGTGCGGCGAGGGGCATAATGCCACAAATGCTGTAGCATGTAGAAGTTAGTCTGTTTCTCTCTCGCTCTGTAAGGTATCGGGCATAATTGATGCTTACCCAATGCTTACAAACGCGCGAGCATCAATATATATCGTTAGCTCAATAATGGTGCGGGCCGATTGCATAAGTCTGTGTCTGGTCTCTTCAATACTTGGGGTGCCCTGGTCGACTTGGATAGTTAACCTGTCGAGAGCAATCAAAATATTGTAGTAGTTGTACTGGGTTTGAAGAAAGACCAGCTTTCTACTAGGACTCGCATCCACTTCGAGCTGGATGGGTTCTTCCGGTCTAAATTCCAAGGGGATGTCTTGTCTCCAATCTTCCAGAAGGCGTCGTATCGAATGGAGTGACGCCCTGGATGATTCTTTGGATTTCAAGGAGGCACTGACTGAGAAGAGGGAGGAATAGGCTCTCGATGAGATCCTCCCAAGCCGTATGGCCGAAAGATACCAATTGTAACCGCCGAACCAGGATTCCGGGACAAGAGGGATCATGCAGCCGATATCTTCGTCCGCCAGGAGCTGCAACATGCGAAAATCGATTCAGCAACACAGACATTGGTGCAGGCACAGCGGAACATACCGAACTCATAGACTCGGCGAAGCTGGTCATTTTCTCGAGATAATAAACAACCCAGAATGTTTTGAGATTACCCAGCTGGGTATTTGCCGTCTGGTGGAACTGGAGTGTATGTGCCATCCTTGCAGCCTCGGATATAATGGTGAGATCAAGTTGTGTGCACGATGGGTTGAGGGAGAAGACAGACTGGACGCGGGTCAGTACTTTCACGAAAGAATCGGAGCCGTATGCTCACCATCGCTGTCAACGCCTGTTCGAGTTTTTTTCAGTAAACACCCGGCAGCGGGGTCCTCGAGGCAACGTACCTGTAGACTGACGATGGAGTATGGCGGCGCAAGTAACTGGGGAATTAAGTCAAGAGAGACCTGGAATAAGCCCCACGTATGGCCTGATCCAGGCACAAAACTTCCTCCATGAAAGTACTGACTACCCAAAGCCAGCACTGTGTGGTAGAGGGCGGAGAAGACCGAGTTCTTCCTGAGGTAGTCTTCTATGTCGGGCCTCGAAGCTTTGCTACAAAACTCTTCCTTGTCGAGGAACGGGTAGACAGGGTGGATGTGCTCGAAATATGCTGCAACAATTCAGCTCAACGTTTCGGAAGACAATATTTGGTGGCGGCTTACCTTGCACGAAGGATTCCGCTATTTGAGGCTGCACTTTCTCTGGCGTTTGTGGGTTGCGGAACGTGATGCTGGCGGACGAAGTACTGAAGGCTTCGCTGCTGACCATTGGTTTCTGTACCAGAAATTCCAATCTATCAACAAGCTCCATCAAACACCCGGTGCCAAGCCTTTCGGCCAGTGATGCCACTCGTTGGTTGCTGAAGAAGGCCATGGCGCAGGTTTTGACTGGCGATTGTTAGGCAAAAACACAGGCTTGTGAGGAAGTGGGCAGTTGGCTTACCCCTGTTATCCGGCACCTTGAACATTTTGTCCTCCTCGAACAGCACAACTTCCTGGGGCCCGCGCTGCAGCAGGCGGTCAATGTACAGCTCGTCATCGCTTGTTTGGGGCTGGTTAGCAGTGAGAAGCCTAGGCGGGATGGCGGGTATTCGTTTGCGACGGAAAATGCTATAGTTGCAGGACTCGTTCCGGTTCTGCGGCGGTATCTCGTTAGGGGCGGGGTCATCACATTCGGCGGCGGGACCAACTCACGGCGCAGTTGACGCAGGTGATGGGCAATTCCATCGGTCGCGTCTGCGGCTTCGGCGGCGGCACTCGAAGGTGTCAATACGTCCGATCAAATCCATCAAATCACGCGAGCGGGAAGTGGGTGATGTACCGATGCATCGAACCTTCCTCTGCCTGCATTGGTCGCAGGTCTTGTTGATCTTGATCACCTTTCCCTGAGACTGCATCGTGAGCTGTGCCGTGCTCATTCAACAGGTGCTTGGCTGCCACGAAACGCGATGAATTGGCGTAGCGGGGCATTTGGCGCTTTATGTCAACGTCAACCGCTTGACCCGGAGAGTGCTGCCTAGCGGCCAAGCCTTCGTTGTGGGGCTAACGCACAGTTTCGTGGAATCACTTGCCGCGGTCACTGGCAGTTGCGGTGTGCGCTCTGAAGGGAAGGCGCAGAGAAGCTTTTGGGGGCCATGGAGAGCCTACTGCGGATTTAATGTCCTGCCATTCTTCCTGTCACACCCGGAACCAGGCCATTGGGCGCCCACAGCAGGCCTTGACCGAAACCCTCTCTTAGGTAGAAACCTGAACGCTAAGGCGGGGTTGCCCAGCGCTGTTATGTCGTAGCCCGAGCCAGCCAAGGCTCAGCTGAGGAATCAATGGGAGGGATGCAGGGAGATGCAACTGTTATCTTTATTGAATACCTACCTTATGTATCAAGAAGAGCGCCCAAACCACGCCGCATAACGTTACGCCTCGGACTTCACTTCCCGTGCCAAGAGCCGAAGACCGAGCAGCGGGGTCATTTCCCCAACGAGCAGGGGCATTTGCGCTAAGCCCTAGCACCCGGCTTCCGGAACTTTTGGCCCAGCCCACGCTTCCGGAGCATCGACGGGAGCGGGATGATGAGCTCAACATGAACTCCTTGTGTTCCCAAGGGCGTAAATTGGCGCACATGCAGTCATGTTCTCTTCGGGCATGAAAAAAGCTGTACTGCGTGTATTCAGGTTACCACCTACCCATCTAATCTCAATTTGAGGATGCATCTGGGCACCGGCTGTTGCCGCTACCAACCATATTCTCCCTCCCTGCCTTCAAGTTGGTGCTTGTACCTAACGGACAACTGACCTCTCCTTGGCAGAATTCTCAGCTACCCGCCCCATCCCCTCTATTACCCACCTTAAGACCGTGCATGCTGCCGGCTCTGCTTCGCATTTCAACCTCCCTGCTTGAGCACCACCGACTCCCGTCCCGGGCTTAGCTAAATCAGCCGGGAACTTAATTCGTCCAGGAAGACGGAATCACCTCGCCTCAACCTGCTTTCGCCCATACATAACCGTGCTACCACAAAGTCAGCTTACATCCAACAAATCCAGAAAAAAAGGGGCATAAACCTCCAATACCACCCCTTATATGACATCTTCCTCGACTCCTTGCGCATCTTCGCGATAAACACCTCCGCCTCGGCCGCCTCCCAGCCATAAATCTGCGTCAGCATAAACGTCCCAGACCCATCAAGACTTTGGTCCAGCCCAAGCTGCCCCAAATACCCCATCTGCTTCTGATGCGGGTTCGCCAGCCATCCATGCAAGGGGACCTTGATCCTGCGCTCGACGACGTCGATGAAGCCGAAGCTGGGGTTGGATCCGTTGCCATTGCTACACTGCAGCTCATGGGACACGCTGGAGAGACGGTGTTGAGACTCGAAAAGGTTGGCGCGGGGAACTCGCGGGGCAAGTCGGGCTTTTTAATTGCAGCATCCCTTCGCTGCTGTCGCCGAATTGGGAATGGTGTGTGAGTTGGCATCCGCGGACCGTTCCCGATGGGCGGCCAAGCCGCCGTTGATGATGGCCTTTCCGCCGCTGTGGTAGGTCACATGGAGCTCGAGATGCTTGCAACCAACCAGGAACGCAGCAAGCAGCTCACGAATTATGTGTTGGTGGCGATGGGCTCAAGATTTGGAAATAATCGGGGGGTTTTGAGCTTGAGGAGACACAGGTATTCCCAATCAGTGGCGAGGGAATTGGGCGAGACCATTTTGAGATTCATCGTAGTGACTATAGGTACCTCGGTAGCTCTTGATGTTGACGGCCGAGGACCCAAAGCATGTTTGGCAATCTTTGGCGGAATTCGATGTCTTTCTGCTAAGTTATATACATGTATATACTTGCTCAGTTGCGGAGACATTCCAAGTTGGAGAGCATACTAGGTAATATACCGACTGGCAGATGACTCCGAACCCCAGTGCGAGCTGGCTCGGCTGAGAACTGCCATACACGTTTCCATATCAGTGCCAATTGAAGAGGTTTCCTTCAAGGATCTTGTTAGACCCCGCTTTCTTATTCCACCACTAGTTTCGCTTGGTTGATCAGAGTGCAGATGCAGATGGTTGAACAGGCAGCAAAGGACCTCTTGGTCTCCATCTGATGAAACATTGATGATATCGACTCAAGAAAGGATTGTGCACCGATTTATTCGGCGCCTTCGCCAAGGCACCAGCCGCTCAGGGCCCCGTCCTTGCTCTAATTTGGATGGTAAATCCATTGTGTTCCTCAGCTAGATGCCTTGCCAGTGGTAAATTCAAGGATCTAAGGCCAACAGCATATCTATGGTCATGGTGTAAACCAGAAAAGTCTCGTTCTTGGTTTCGAAGAAAAGGTGATGCTTACAGTTTCCCGGGCTACCATCTTGAGTGCTGGCTTTGCCCTCGGTTCAAGCGTGTGTTGTCGATGAAATTTTCTTGGTAAAGTATCACGACTCAGGCTTCTTCTCTGGCATGAGCTCAAGAATGACTAACACCGTTCTGCTGTGCCGCTTTTCAGGGGGCGCCAAGCTTTGGACCCCGCATTTCGAGGTTGCCTTCCAATGTTGATCCTTCATCCTCCCAATCTTGAACGGACCATGCGTTTCCTTCCAACGACTTTCCATCATCTAGACACATATCACTCCCGACAAGTCCACCGGCCTCACGAAAATGGCAGCCGACAACACGCACGTCACCGGCAACATAGCTCACGTAGCCGGCCTGAGCCACGATGTCTGGTATCTTGTCTTCCAACATGTCAATGACAGAAATGACCTCTTTAGCCTCTCTCGAGTATGCAAAGGGCTCTACCCCTTGGCTACCCGGTCTCTATACAAATTAGTTGTACTGGGCCCTAATCTCTACAACTACTGGGAAGAGCCAACGAAGCCCGAGTCGAGGACTTGGGTCCACGGCCTCAACATGGTCCGCCGGCTGGCTGCTACCCCGAACCCGGACCAGACGCGTGCCGTGCGTGAGATCGAGGTTAAGCATTTTCAAAACTACTACGACGACGAGCCTGAGGCGGAGGAAGGGGAGGAACAGCCAGAGGCGGTCGGTGACGTCCGCCCGATGTTTAAGCAGGCACTGCCGGGTTTTGTGATGGTGTTGCCGAACTTGCGAAAAGTACGACTTTCCGGTTCAACCCCGAAATTCAACGCCTTGATTCGCGCCTTGCACGAGCACCCCAACAAACCGGAAATCGAGCTCCTCGACGAGGACGGATTACGTCGCGTGTCAGGCCCCCTGCCGGGCATCGTCACTCTCCGAGCCAACGTGAACCCGTTTCGGGACACAGTAGAAAAGCCCAACACAGTCATTCCAGACATCCAAAAGCTCCTCTTCGCCTGTACGAACCTGAAGTTCTTCGCCCTCTCGATGAGCGGTAACTACGGCGGCTGCATGGGTCCACGCATCCACCACAGGCAGACCTACAACTTCGAGTTTACGTCAGACGACGACACACCCTTCCCACCCCTCGAGTCCCTTTCAATAGAGGGGTACGAAATCGAGCCCGACAACGAGTGGCCCCACTGGCGCGACAGGCTTGACTTGGCCCGACTTGAGACTCTCAGTCTGGGCCCGGACCCGCGGAGCCGTGGCGGGACCATGTGCGCTGGGATACTCGGGCTTGCCAAGGGCCATGCTACCGCGCTTCGAAGTCTGACGGTCAAGGAATGGGCGAGCGAGCGCGAGAAGTGTCTGCCGCTGGAGGATTTCCTCATGTCATTTGACACGCTGGAAGAGCTCACGATAAAGCAGCCTTCTGTGCCGGTCTTAGCACTGATAAGTCACTCGAAGCTGAAACGGCTGTGTCTACACTGCATCGAAGTGCGAAGGCCAGAGGGAACTCACCGCCCCACGCTGGATGCAGCGGATCTGAACTTGCTGGACGCGAGTTGCCCGGACCTGGAAACGCTGGAGATTGACATTGCCCGGGGTGCGTCGAAAGAATGGCCAGAATCCGTCATCAAACCCCTAGCAACCTCATTCCGCAATCTGCGCCGTCTAACCCTCCACTGCGAGGTTGGCATCGAGTTCGACTACAAGGTGCATCAGGAGGAGCCTTTCTTGCCTCTGCTGGATGAAACTCTCGCTGAAGCGTTCGCCAAGCCCTTCTTTGTCCTGCGGGGCGCCTCGAAGTTGGAGAAGCTCACGCTCATGACGGGCGAGGATCTGCGCCGGTTTCCGCAGTGGCCGCCTGCTTATAAGGAGAAAGAGCGGAGCTGGTCGGCCGTGTTGGATATCTGGCCGCCAAGGGAAGACGGGCAGGTAGCGGTTAAAGAGAGACTGGAGGAGTGAATCAATATGGCTCGGGGGAAGATGTGCGGATATGAGGAGGTGGACTGAGTGCAGATACCTATTCTCAAGCTACATATGGTATAAAGGTGTCAAATAAGATGTTCATGACTTCAACGGCATGGTAGTGCGCTGCTCATTTTTAAGATTCGCCACCCCCCAAATGGTAAAGAAATACCTCTTCCGATCCTACTTCTTCAGTCTCAACTATTGGTGTTCGCTTTGCTAGTTCAATCACAACCTCAATAGATGAGCGAACAAAGGGGCCTCGAGGAAGCGTGCAGTCGACTTTCATGTGTGTGTTGAGGACGACTATTGCGTCATCGGCTAGCCTCATTGAATACCTATCTGATTCAAGTTCGGGAATCGACATTGGCCACTTGATGGTACCTTGCCCTCGAAAAATAGTATCATGGGCGCGCAAAACCGAGCTATCCCGCTAGAAGGTGTCATCCATAAACGCCTTAACGGAGCTGTCGAACGAGAGAAGCCGACATGAAAGGCCGTAGCAGGGTCCCCGATGAACGAGTGTCGCGATTCCAAAGATATGCTCAGAATCAACACCCTTCCATCTGACAACGAGCACAGCGAGTCCGGACACGAGGCTCGAGATGTCTCCAAAGTTGGCACGCCCATGGGAATGCACACTCTGGTCGAACGTGAGAACGTTGGTTGCTGCCCCGGGTGGGATGTGACTACCGTGCGTGCTGCACGGATCATGAGACCTTTGTTCTGTACTTCGCACGGTGATGGATCCCGGGCACGAGTCGCTGAGGTAGATGGACAAGACTCCGCCCACATCCCAATCCTCGTTCATCTGTGAAAGAAACTCCTGATGGTCGTCATATCTCGGGGAGGGGTCGTAGTTCAGGGACAGGTATAGCTCCATGGTCTTGAAGTTCTTCCACACATCCAAGGTGTACAGTTCGGCTGACATGTTTGTTCTCTGATACACAGCACTCGATCCCATGGCCTCAATCTCCATGCAGAGCAAGAGGCTCTGATCCGGCGAACCTTTGAGATAGAGGCAAGACGTCCAGGCTAGAAGCCTATGCTCTTGTTTCCAGACAAAGAGGGTGGCTTTAAGGCCTCGGCTGGTGATGACCGGCGGCGGCGGCATGGTCTCGGGCGTCATGCCTAGAACCGAGTAGAAAGGGACTATGGTATCGGGATGCCCATGAAACCGCCTCCCGATGGACAGCGAAACCATTCTTGAGACATCGAGAGGTTCATTCTCGAGAAGGGGATGCTCCAAGCTTACTATCTGGCCAAGTTCGGGTCTATGGACACTGTAGCGAAAGGAACGGGAATTCGGGCTTAGGATGCTAGTGTTGTTGTCATAAATCCCCACCTTAACAACTTCCTTGTCGACGTGGTAGATCGGAGGTGTCACTCCCTCCTCGAGTGTAAGCAGCCAGGCAAGGATGGTGTAATCTTCTTCCTGCTTCAGGATCTCTTGCTGGAGGCGCTGAAACGCTCGACGGCCCTCGCCATAAAGGAGAGGCATGCTGACATCGAAAAAGCCCAGCAAGCAATAGGCCTCATCCTCGGGCCTTGTGGTTTCCCGCCAGGAAGCCCACGACATCCTCTCAGCGACAGATCTGGTCTGGGGCTTTTCTGTACCATCCAGCACATTCACATAGATGTTCGTGATGGCGGAGATTTCTCTTTCCAAGCTTCGTTTCGTTCCAAAGCGTGACCAGTGCTTGTCGAAGAATCGGACATCTTTAGGGGCAATAAGCTCCTGCAAGGTCCAACCTCTCTTAAACCACTCTGATGCTCGAAATTCGCTGAGTGTCAAGTCAAAGTCGAACGGCAGATAAGTGACGTCGAAGAGATACACGTAGCATAGGGCTGCCCTCTGGTACCACCGATACATGGAGTTGATGGCCTCGGAAAGCTCGGCGCTCGAGCTCTTGTCGATACAGCAGGTGTCAATCCAGACCCAGTCGAGACCATTTCTGTAAGCCTGCTCGCAACATCCCTTGACTTTGTCGTAGCCTTTCTTCTTTTGGATGCTCGGATCCGCCGAGGTGATGTCCTGGAGGCTGATCTCCTCGTCTCCCCACCGGTGTGAGAGAATTGCGTATTTGAGCTGGAAAGTCTCCTTAAACTCTTTGAGCTGAAGTGTCTTGGAGTTGAGGAGGCGCATGTTGTCTTTGGTCTTGCTGCGTTGAGCGCGGGGCGGAGGGGCTGGTCAGAACCTGGAGATGAGGTTTTCAGGTGCAGAAAATCTGCGCAATGATCAGGGTTCAAGGGAAGTTGCGACAAACTAGCTCTGCACGTGACAATGGGGGGATTTTGTCGTGCGACACGACAGGCAGCGGCCGCTGCGACCAGTTGGAGGAGGCATCGGGCCCCGTTGTCTTGGCACTTCACTCGGACCTGCCCGGCCAGCATGCCAGGCTCAAACTCAGCCACACCCAATCATGCGATCTATCGGAGACATCACAACTTCGCGTAGGGTGATGCGATTCATGGACACAATCACGAGAACGCTGTCATATATATGTTGCATGATGGCTTCAGGCTGCCTATATTTGATCACAAGGGATAAACAATAACAAGACCCTGACCAGAAACCCTTTTCTTTTGGCCCGAGCCTTCGCAGAAACCCCGATTCCACGACCCCATCCATCCATCCCTCTATTTCGCCCTCCCCTCCATCCACCCCTCCATCTCACCCATCCAGAGGGCCCATCACTACCCCCGATGGAAGGACAGAGACCGGCTGGATGGACGTGCGGGGCATCCAGGCAGGCAGGCAGGCACAAGTCTCATCGGCCCCGCCTAGCTAGACACCCCTTGACGAATGTTTCGTCCATCCAACCGTCTCATCCATCCATCCCTCCATCTCCCCCCACACAAACCCAGAGCATGAGAGGGACGCATGAACCTGACCCACCACCTCCGCCGTGGGACGGGGCCAGGACGCAGGGCCTCGCATAGGCGCGTTGGCAGTCGGACAGGACAGGACAGGACAGAAGAAAGACTGAGTCCGTCCCGTCCGCGCTGCCCGCTAGCCGCCGCTGCGCCCCAGCCCCGGTGTTGGCTTTGGACGCAGTTTATTGTCGTGCCCGGGACAGACTGTGTGAGTTCGGGCCGGGGCCGCGACCTTGTATCAGACTGCTGCTTTGGCGGCAGACCCCTCTGGGCAGACTGGAAAATAACAAATTAGTTTCAGATCCAAATGGGATTTCACGAGGACTGTGCCATACCTTTGCCTGAGATCGAGGGCGACAAGTAAGGCTGGACGGGCTTTTGGCCCTCCTACCAAGAGCCGGCTTAGAGTTTCTAAGCTCATAGCGTGCCAATCTTCGGATGCCGGCCGCGAAAAGCTGAGAAAGAAGTCAGTGATTGGTCGCTGATATCGGGATGAATGATATTTCCGAATCGCGAATGAAGAGCCAATGCGATGCGAAGATGAGGAGATGAAAGTGGTCAGAGAGGAAAGAAGGGGGCAGAGCTCAAAGAGCAGGACCACAAAAAACACCGGCCGGCGATGCTTACAAAAGAGAGCCATATACCTTGCTGCTGAAAGACAGGTTTTCCTCTTTGTCGCTGCGTGAACAGGCGTCTTTGCTTGAGTAGTATTGTTGAACACCAGGGTCGTTAGAATTAGAACGAAGAAAGTAATGACATTGAGATTGGTTGTGAATCTTTGTCGGCAAGTGGTAGCGAGATCTGGATGATCTTGCGGGGGAGATGAAAGGGCAGTGAAGGATGAGTGCGGGGAGAAAACACGATGCGATCGCAACTTACTCTCCGATCAGACTGCCAGAAACTCGGCTCGCTGCCGGTTTCAGCTTTTGACTCTCGAGAAGAGAAGCTAAGCTCTCAGGCTTTGTGGTGTGCCATGATTGCGAGGAGATGAAGGTAAGGAGGAGTTGTGATGGGTGTGAAGTTGAGAAATTTTGTGGATGAACTTCGGCGAGAAATGTAAAAGGAATCAAAACAAAGCTGATCGCGGGGTATTATATTGTTGTGCGCGGGCCCGTGCGCCCACACCAAACCCTATCATGCCGGTCAAACACCTAAATAGTAAAAATGGCGGTCAATAGGTCTGTCGTTCAGATCCAGAACGCATTGTTGTGATTCGGAATTGTAAATACTGCCGTGGTTCCCACACGCACGACTTTGAACGTGCAGTAGGCTTGCCTTTGTGAGCATCAATGGTTTGGCGTCATCAAAATGAATGGAGTTGAATAGCGTAAGCCTTCCCGGTTCCTGTTTTCAAGCGCTTATATTCCTCACCCCTCCCCCTCCCCACTTGCTTTTCATGCTGCACTCTGACTGTCAATAATATGTAGATAGGCCATACTTGGCAGTTGTAGTGATGCAATTTCCCAGCTGTTACCTTCTATTTTCCAACAGAAACCCCACAAAAGAGTTGAAATATGCACCCTTCCTCCTGTTGCCTTTCCGCTTCCATCAATCTCTACAGGATGACACAAAACCCCCGGTTCAAATCTTTGACTATTTTCTTCCCTGCCTGAGTCCTCCGCACACCACTGGGAGTCGCTCCCAACCGCTCCACCTCAGTAGCCAACTGTAGTAGCTCCGTGTTTCTCTTGCGAATCTTGCCAGTGGGTGACAGCTCGTCTGCAAAGTGCTTTAGAACTCCCTTAGCAGTCCCGACATCATCACTGTCAAACATGAAGAACCCGGTTTTTCCGTCAGTCAGGCCTCCAATGATTCCCCTCAGTTCATTATTCAGTCTCTCAAATCTGGGGTACTGGTCCTTTTTAATCTTGTTCCACATTGTGGTAACAAAGGCCGTCTGGTAGAAAAAGGGAGCGCCGCATATCTTCCGGAAGATCTCGATATTTGCCCGTGCGGATCCTGTGAGCCTGGGGTTTGTGACGCGGTGGAAGTAAATGACGCCATGGACCTGGGTTCCATTCTGTAGCTGCTCGGCGATCTTGTTGAGAACAGCCAGGTTCCCAGCCGGAGCATCGTCGAAACCAGGTGTGTCAATGATCTGAAACTCTTGGCCAAAGATTGTGGCTCTGTATCCCTTGCACGCGATAGTGCCTTGGACAGGTTAGCGACGACAGCCGTCATTTATTTAGGAGGCATGCCACGTACTACCACGATCCGCCTCGCCATCACTCGGCTCGGCTACACACTTAGCAAAGGTTGTCTTGCCGGACCTAGTAGGTCCAAGTAAGAGAAGAACGATATCTGGCGCCGAGTCCATGATAGCTGTGAGGGAGCGACAGATAAATTCGCTGTTTGGTGACAAGCTGGGGGGCGGGGGATTTGGACCATACCATGGGCCATTCAGGGACCACAAGTGAGTTTCTGGATGGAAGGGTCGTGTGCCCGATTTGTATTCGTGCCCGACAAGGATCGCGAGGGCCGGATCGCGATAATTACCCCCTCGTGCCACTGCCTCATTGGCAGCAGCCCCACTACCGCGATGCGCCATTGGGTCATGCTCGCCTCGTGGCCAGCGCGTTGCACCTTTCAAAGTGTCGGTTTTGCGTTGTGGTACGTGGCCCAATTCTGCCCAACACTGCAGTGATGCCACCCACCCGCTCCCGACTATTGTGGCTCCATGGAGAGCAAAAACCGGCCCCTTGTCCCAAACACGACATAAAACCCACCCGACATGCGTCGCTCCTTCGATCGGAACCCCACGTATTTTGCCAGCACGACAAAGCAACACCAACGAGCAGCTTCCGGGTAGCGCCAAAGCGCTGCCATTAACCCTGTTTTCTGTCCCACCGTTTTTATTTCTTTATCGTTCCAAATCAGCGCAGGCGCCGTGATTCCCGGCTCCTCCTGGAGCAACTCGGAGGGGATGGCGCCGCTATCAAAGCGTCGCCCAATCATGGTGGTGCTGGTGGGCGTGACAGGGGCGGGCAAGACGACATTCACATCCGTGGCTTCGGGTCGCCAAGACCTCGGGATTGGAGATGGCCTGGACCCCTGCACCCAGGACCCTCAGGCAGTCCGCCTCACAGTGGACGGCCGTCCCGTCATTTTAATCGACACACCCGGGTTCGACGACAGGGACCGGAGCGACATGGAGATTCTCGAAGACATTGGCAAATGGCTGTCGAGGCAAGGTTTCACCAAGCACCTCGACGGTCTCATCCTCCTCCACCCCATCACCCAAGACTTCGACAGCAATTTGGAGAAGAGACGCACGCGACTCCTTGAGAAGATCCTAGGGAAGGATGCCTATAAGCGAGTCGTCGTCGCCACCACCATGTGGGGTAGCCTCGCCAACGAGGATGAGGTGGGATCTGACATCCGTCGTAGATGGGAAAAGGGCGTCTGGTACGACTTTTACCAAGGGGGCGCTGCCCTCACAAAACACTTCAACAACATAGAGTCCGCACACAGGATCATCAAAACCATTATCGATAGATCCGACGAGGCAAAAGGGGCCGGCGTTCTTCTGCAGGACGAGTTGGCGAGAAAAGGTGCGCGATTCACTGACACCTCCCTCGGCCGGGAACTCAAGTCGATTTTGGAGGACGACATTCGCCTCATCGAGAATCAGCTTCTATTGCACAGGCGTGAACGCCCTCCGGAGTCATATGAGAATAGCCAGAGCGCCCTGGAACGGTGGAAGTGGTTCCAATGGGAGGAGGAGTACAATGACTTGACAAAAAATCTCGAGCTGCGGCAAATGCAGCTGCAGAGGTTGAACGGCTTCATTGTAAGTAAAACGATCATAAGTCTCATTCATTCTGCTCGTAGATATCAATGCTAACTTCCCCCTCAAGTTCAAGGTTATTCAGCTATGGTCTAGGCTGTTCAGATAGCTCGGAAGGGCACCACGCATTATGCATTCATGCAAATTGCCACTGAGGTGTACACCAGCAGGATGGATCAGATCAGCGTCGCATTGTACCTAGCCCTGCCCACTACCATCCCTGATTTGTTTCAGTGAAGCCGACGTATATCTTCTAGCCCGGTTCGTTTACGAATACGCATGGAGGCTCCCTCCTCGTACGGTGACCCACCCCTTCCCTCTGCAGGCATCCCCCCACGCCCCAAAGATCAAACCCCATAACCCCAGCACAGAACGTAACAGCCGTAGTTAGTTTCACAGCACTTGGCCGCGCGCGCCGTACTGCCCTCCCTCTACTCAGGCATTAGCATGAATAAATCTGAGCGGTAGTATCTGAGGCGGAAAAACGTCGACGCCCTCATAGTCAACCAGATGGGCACTAAAGTCACGGTCTGCACGTAGAATCCCGTGGATTATGTCCCGCGAGCTGCCCACGAGTCCGTCGCAGGTCTGGTGTGGCGTGGCTTCCATCCAGAAGGCGTAGATGATGGGGGAGAGGAAACTGAGTGTATGATACGAGCTACTAGCGTGTAGTAACGCCTAAGTGAGAGTGAGACTAACATAACTACATACGGTGGGATGTGAAGGGACGGCTAATGCGACGTCTGAGTGAAATGAAGGATTAGCAGGGACCAACCAAGCATCCTGACGACAACCTGTCTCGTCCCATTTCGTTCCCTTGCGTCATTCCGCAGGGGGAAAATCGAGAGGTCAAGCCCGAATAGTCCCGAGTCTGAAAGAGATACAGCCCCAAGGCCCGAGGGAGCAGCCATTGACCATGAATTTCCATCCTCGCTAAGAATACATAAACCAATCCATTTCTCTACCCCACGCCAACTCGTTCTAATTATTTGCCCATTTTCCTCTCTCTATCCACTACCTTCTCCAGCCATTCCTTACCGTCCTCTATCTTAAGAACCCTTTAAATGATCTCCTCTTATGCTAGGTGTTTCATTTTAAAATCTAAACTATACTAAACGCTATATAAATCGTATTTAAAAAGGATTATTCGGAACAAATTATTTAACTTAACATCGTTAAGCTTATTAACTTTAAGTTTATTAATTAATGTTATAATATTAATTAAATTATTAAAGGGTTCAAAGTCTCTTTTTGAATAAACTTAACCGGAGCTAGGATAACTTTATAGTGTTAAAAGATAAGAGCCTTTATTATTATATTCAATTAAATTATTTTAAAGTAATGGTTCCTTCTTTTAACAAGCGGTACTCTTCCTTCTTTTTATCCTTCTCAGTCAGCTTATTTCACCAGCCTAAACCTTCTTTTCACCGGCGTGGCGGTATAACTCTAAACGGCGTGTCGGCATAACATGTATGTAAACCCTTAAAGAAATTTCTCCTAACGTCGGATGTGACGTTAAAGTTTTTCTTAACCGAATTGTTACATGAATTTCCCAAGCTTCTTCGGATGCTCGCATGCCCTCGAGGCAGATTACTATGAGAAGATACGCCTGTACTGTTGTATGTTAGTTACATATTCCGAATAGAGTGAGCAAAAGGGGTTAGGGCAACTCACCGAGCCCGAGAGACGCTGGTTTTTCCATGTACGGCGACATAAGCATAACGGCTCTCCCAAAATACATACGAACTTCGAGTCGGATTTTCGCTCGCCGGGTCGTGAAGTGGGTATGAAGACACTGCTAGCGAGAGCGAATATCATATTGAGTATGGAAAACCACAGCCGTAAGCTGGACGCGGGTGGCTCTTTTCTTTCGTGTGACGCGAACTTCGCGTACCTGGCCCGATACAAATCCTCATGGAGATAGGGGAACATGGGGCCGACGGTAGGGAAATACTTCTGAAAGAGAGTTTCTGCTTCATCCCGCGATGGGAGAGCAAAGGGATCGATTTATCCTGCACCAGCCTGCTGGGTGGTAGCGGCTTAGCCTCACGCGGCCTCGGCGAAAGACTTGTCCAGTAGCTGCGCGTGAATGGGTGCTCTGGCTCGACGGCGCGAACGATGAACCGTAAAAGGGCCAGGTTAGAAAAAGTTCCGATGAACTGGTTTTCGTCTGCCTGGCTGCCGGGTGTGATGGCGCTTATGCCACCTAGCATGTTAGGCGCTATGGGAAATTGCCGAGGCTCTGAAATCTGCGGTTCAGCCTCGTGTTGCTGGTTCCACGACACAAGCCGGTCTTCCAATAGACCAAGGCATTGTTTGAGATTCACGACTTCTTGGTGACTGCGATTTGTTAGAAATATGGAGGTGGCCCACGTCGCGGCACATAGAAGATGGTCGATACTTACAGATCTGCATCTTTGACAACATCCGCGGGAGGAGCCTGGACGTTGGGCTTCTCGTCGTACTGCAGGAATTGGGAGTGCCGGTGTCCTGGCAGGTTAAACACGGTGAGCCGCCGTCGCACTGCAGATCACAAGTTAGTACGGGTTTGGAAGCTTCTGCTTTTTGATGACATACTGTGGATTTGCGTATTCGGCATGGCCAGCACGCGATCGAGAGCCGCGGCCTCTTGAAGTTCCGCTTTTGATCGTGCGACATGTCGATTCCAGCCCGATGTTGTTGAATGGGTGAGCTGCGTTCAGTGGAAAAAGCGAGGTTGGTTGTTGGCTACCAGGTGGTTTTGGAAGGTCCCCTCCGTTGTGGTGCCCTGTGTGGTGTAAGGCAAGGAAGGAACGACGAATAGACCCACAGCTGTAAGGCCGCTACTTTACAGCCATCTCTGCGGTGGACCCTGTTAGACCATTGAAGCAGGCACAACCCGGGGACAGTAGCCACCACTGATGCGGGGAGCAGACAATGCCCCACATCATCTGGACGTTAGGGTAACGATACCCTCGGTAACGACTGTCTCCCCGCAACGCCGTGACTCCGCCGCGTTCTGCTTTTCGGATTCCCGGTCCCCGTTGTTTAAGACCGAGGATGCGGGGCGCTGAAAGGGATCCAGTGCCGGGGTGCCATCCCGTTCCCCGACTCCCCCGCTGCTTTAGGAAAGACGTATATCTGCGAGTCCGCGCGAAGCCTGCATGGCCCCGAAGCTTGGTTCGTCTGGCCATCCGCCATCATGTCAACACAAGCATTCCTCGACCAAGTCGTCCTCGTCATCGGTACAGAGAACGTCTCTTTCGACCACAAACATGGAGCTCTGACGGGGCCGGCCGGCCTAGATGCCTACGGTGATCCCTTCTCTTCCTCGTCGGATCACCAACCCACCGGCGCCGTCCGACCCAAAACCAGAGAACAAGTCCAGGAAATTGTCAGGCTCGCCAACACACACAAGGTTCCTCTGTGGACCATCTCCCGCGGCAGGAATCTGGGATATGGAGGCTCCGGTGCCGTCGTCGAGGGAACCGTGGTTCTGGATCTGCACCGCATGGATCGCATCGTCGAGGTCAATGGCGAATACGGCTATGCCATCGTCGAGCCCGGCGTTTCCTTCTTCGATCTCTATGACGAGATTCAGCGCCAGGGCCTCCATCTCTGGCCCTCCGTTCCCGCCATTGGCTGGGGATCCGTCCTCGGCAACACCCTCGATCGTGGCTTCGGCTACACTCCCAACGGCGAGCACTCCCAGTCGCAGTGCGGCATGGAGGTAGTCCTTCCTTCCGGAGAGCTCCTCCGGACCGGCTCCGGCGCCATGACAGACAACAAAACGTTCGCCCTCTACAAAGGCGGCTTTGGTCCCAGCCTCGATGGGCTCTTCTTCCAGTCCAACCTCGGCGTTGTCACCCAACTCGGCATCCACCTTACTCCCGCCCCGGAGGCCTACGCCACCGTCGAAGTCGATGTCCCCCTCGAAGCAGACCTCGTGCCCCTCATCGGCGCCATCTCCGACCTCATGCGCCGCTCCATCATCCTCAACTCCCCCTCCATCGCAAACATCTTTCGTATTGCCCTCACCTCTGGCATCCCCTCCGTCCTCGGCAAGATGGTCCCGCACATGCAACCCAACTCCTGCGTCCCCTACCCGCTCCTCGAAGAAATCCGCCTCGAGCACGGATGGGGTTTCTGGCGCGCGTACTTCTCCCTCTACGGCTCCATCGAGATGCTCCCCGCACTCAAAGCCACCGTCAGCCGGGCGCTCACGGCTGCCATCCCCGACGTGCAGATAAATTACGTGCGTGAATTCCCTGGTACACCCGGGCAGTTCATCTCGGCCGCGAAGGATATCGTCGCGGAGGAGATTCCGCACTCGGGGATTCCTACTGTTGCGCCGATGGGGATTATCAACACGCGCGGTATCGGCATTAACCGTGATGAGAAGGAAGGAGGAGGAGGAGGCGCGCACATCTGTTTCTCCCCTGTCATTCCCCCGTCCGGCCGCGAGTTGTACGAGTGGTATCTCACGGCGAAGAAGAAGACGGAAGACGCGAAGTTTGACTTCTTTGCCGACTTTCATGTCTATGCGCGGTACGTCATTGCTATCGACTTGATTATCTACACGCTTGAAGAGGAGGCAGCTTTGATGGAGTTGTATAAGGGACTGTTGCACGATGCGTCTGTGCAGGGGTATATGGAGTATCGGACTCATGTAGGCTTTATGGATGAGGTGGCGGCCAAGCTAGACTTCAACTTTGGTGCCTTTGGGAAGGTTCTTGGGAAGTTGAAGGATGTGCTGGATCCAAATGGGGTGTTGTCGCCGGGGAAGTCGGGCGTTTGGGGGTCTGCTGGGAGAGATGGAAGGATTTAGAAAAGACTCGGATATAGGACAGAAGCCATCTCGTTCATTTCTTCATATTTGAACTCTCGACTCATTCCCGTACTAACTGTTCGCCGATCCGTTGAGAGGGTGCTCAGCATTGGTGCAGACAGGAAGTAACAATTTGGAAGCTGATACAGAATGGCGCGACTTCTCGATATGCCTATCTACCACAATCACAAGAAACGAAGCGCGACCTCCAGGCTGATGCAAGATTCGCAAGACGTAGCATGCAGCCAGAGCATGGATGCTGGGCCATCTAAGACCCGAACTTAAATTCGGACTTAAGTGCTCTGACTGCGACCCCCAATCCAGAAAACAGCCATGCCAAGGTGAACACCACTCGAAAGCGAGGCACGGAGAGACGTTCAAGCGAAGAGACACCCAGAAGCCTTCGTCTTATTTCACTGGAATGCCAGTTTTAAATTGCCATATCGAGGCTCAGACCTCCCTTCCCCGCAACATCGGGCCGCAGCGGACGCCGTCAGACCTCTGGGTCGGGGGTAATACGCATACCTTAAGAATTGCGAATCCCCGGTTGTTCGGTAGACAACCTTCCCAAAATAACCGGTCACTCGCCACCGCCCTCTACCAACGCCGATATTAACCAGATATTGCCGCATCCGTCGTTACTACGACACTGACCACCAAACCCTATCACACAACCAGGGATACGAGATTCTTACCTTTCGGTTCCAAAACGCCAATAAACAGCGGCCGCCACCCTGGTACTTAAGTATCCCTGGCGTCCCCGTCCGCCGCCGCCTTTCAAGTTCCCATCCCACCTCCCCATCAACTCCCGCACACCCCTCACCACCATCCAAGATGCGCCTCTCCGCCCCCCTCCTGGCCACAGGCCTCCTCCCCGCCGCCATCGCCAGCATCGTCATCCTCCCCGGCGGCGCCCCCCGCCCATTCCAGCCCCGCCCGCTCTCCCCCCTCGCCACAACCCCCTACGCCTTGTTCCA
>Ga0247770_1001023_pt1 | contig 24390 bp, 16 predicted proteins | sample UWRJL136409B6_FD_179943 | JGI IMG/M metagenome (GOLD analysis project Ga0247770, IMG submission 179943) | Plant litter microbial communities from Arlington Agricultural Research Station in Wisconsin, United States - UWRJ-L136-409B-6 | ecosystem: Environmental > Terrestrial > Plant litter >... | reverse complement strand
GATTTATCCTGCAAGTTAACGTCTAGGAAGGCATCTAAGTCAGGTAGTGACTCAAAAGACCTTTGCCACTCCCCCCACATGGCCGCTTAGTTGTCATCGGTGGTAGTCTTACAATAATTTTGATTAACGGGCTTCCCTAAGCCACTTAGGAGATACAATTGTGGAAACACTTGAACCACCGAAGAAAATATTAGCGGGCTGTACTACCGTATTAATTGGCGGTTAATCCTAGTCCTAAAAATATCAACAGGACTTACGAGCAACCGTGAAATAGGGTGGAGGCGTAAATCTCGGGTTCCGAAGCGACGAGTTTTCAGAGAAACCGGGTTGGTGAGCGTAAGTCCCGCATCGAATCTCAAATCTGAAATTAGCAATCTATTACTGCTAGTGCCTGGAGGAGTAAGGTGATGAACGAACGAGTATTAGCCACAAATAAAACCTCGACGACGCCACCCCAGGCGAATCAAGCAAGTTCACCCCTATTGGATCAGGGCGAGTGTACTTCGGATCTATCAGAATCTGTTGGCAGCAATTCAAACATATCGAAGGAATTAGGAGGGATTCAACCAAAAACAATTCGGCGTAGCTTGAATTGGCAAAATATCAGTGTAGAAGCGCCCTCTCGGAGTGATGGGAGGTCTTTACCAGGGGGGATTCAACGCCAACAGGAAGAACCACCGGCAGTAAGTGGCCCGGTTTCAGCAGATTCAGCACAAAAAAGCCCTCTGGAATTAAGCAATTCAACGATATCCACCGAAAAGCCAGCACAAAAGCCATTAATCGCCCGTTCTCCGTTTAATGGGCGAAATATTCCAGTAGCGCCGCCTCGATCGTCCCCTTCTAGCACTAACCCAGGAGGAATTCAGCGTCTTGAAACCACTGGCGTGAAGGAACAAGAAGAATCAACAGAATCTCTCCAGATGCAGCCTCTTGAGGCAATTCAGACCAAGAGTAGTTCCAACGAACCACAAGAAAAAGAAGAGGAAAACCAGGAATTAGTTCAAACCAAACTAACCATTGGCGCACCGGGGGATAAACACGAACAAGAAGCTGACAGCATGGCGGCGAAAGTCATGAGGATGCCAGACTCAGCCGTTGAGCAACCTATTCAACGCCAAACTGAAGAAGAAAAAGAGCAACTTCAGATGCAGCCTCTTGAGGCAATTCAGGCCAAGAGTAGTTCCGGCGAACCACAAGAAAAAGAAGAGGAAAACCAGGAATTAGTTCAAACCAAACTAACCGTTGGCGCACCGGGGGATAAATACGAACAAGAAGCTGACAGCATGGCGGCGAAAGTCATGACCATGCCAGACTCAGCCCTACAGTAGCCCATTCAACGCCAAACAGACGAAGAAACAGAAGCAGTCCAGATGCAACCTGTGGTAAATTCCATCACTCCACTGGTACAGCGATCGTCCGGGGAGGAAGAAGAAGTCCAGATGAAGTCAGGGGCCGGGCGAGTATCTGATGGGAGTTCTGTGGCTTCTGGCAATGTAGAAAACCAGCTCGCGGGTTCTAAGGGTGGGGGTAGTGCTTTACCCGATGATGTACGTAGTTTCATGGAGCCACGCTTTGGGGCAGATTTTAGCTCAGTGCGGGTGCATACTGACTCGAATGCCGTACAGATGAACAAGGAGTTGGGAGCGCAGGCCTTTGCTCATGGTAGCGATATTTACTATGGGGCGGGGAAATCTCCTGGTAAGGATGAGTTGACGGCCCATGAGTTGACCCATACCGTACAGCAGGGTGGTGCGGTTCGGATGAATAAAAAAGTGTGGCGAAAACCACAGCTAGAGAAAGAGGAAAAAGAACCAGTTCAAACCAAGGAAATTCCCGATCGCCCAAATCAATTAAACTTAAATAAAGAACTGCGCCTGAAGCTCGATCGCCCGCCAGAAACAAAAAATATTGAGGCGAAACAATTTCCAACTCAAACTTCTGAAATAACTGAAAACAAATCGCAAACTTCAGATTTCCTGCCAGAAAAAGCCGAACAAAAACCTCTGGAAACCAAACAATTTACATCTAAAGATAGCGCTCGCAAACCAACCCCCGATACCCCTAAAGCATCTCAGACTGCTGTTGAAACTGCACCCCAAAAGACTCCACTTACTGGTGGTGAAACTGCTGGTACTAAAACTGCACCAAATATAACAGGTGTCAAAGAGGCGGCTGAGGCTGCACCCAAGCCAACCGTAGCTGAAAACAGCCCCAAACCAGGTGCAGGAGCAGCGGCCCAACAACCCCCACAGCAAGCTACCCCTACTCCTCAAAACCAACCTCCAAACGGAAAAGCCCCAGAAGCAGGTGCAGAAAAAGCGCTAGGCTCCAATACGAAAAAACAGAGCGATGGAGCCGCCGCCCCAGGACTCTCTCCGCAAGTAGCCGGTCCTGGGGCCGCAGCCCCAGCGATGGAATCAGGTGCTGGTGCGGGTGACGCTGGCGGTGAAATGGAAGGGGGACAAAGCGAAACAGATCCAGATATTGAAGCAGCAGCCGCCTCTAATGAAAAAGTAGAGTTAGATCCTTCAGAGAGTGATGCCGCAATGGCTAGCCTTGCTGGAGGTGGCGGTGCAGAAGCACCTACAGGCGGTGGTGGCGGTGGCGGCGGTGCAGCAATTACCGAAAAACCCGCGCCCCCCATTCCAAATGTTTCTGGGGCAGAACCCTCTGCGGCCCTGGCATCAGTTAGCAATTTGCCTCCGGCTCAACTATTGGCAGGATTGGGAAGCGTTGGTAGTGCCGTAGGCAATACGGTTGCTAAAGAACGCGCCGAACTTGCCGCCAACCCACCTCAAATGGAAAGTCCGTCTGCTTCACCCACCACTGGCGAAAAGTCGGCGGCTGACAAAAACTTACCACCTGGCAAAACGCCCAAAGCAGTTGAAAAAAACCCGGAAGGTCAAGCAAAACCAATCCCGCAACCCAAATCGGTACCGCTTCCCCCACCAGCCGCCGCAGCAGTTCGCCCACCCCAAGTAAAAGGGGACGAACAGGGCAAAGTTTCCTCTGGCGATATTAAGAACTTACAGGGATCTTTGAATGCTATTCCAACTCGCGACCCGGGCTTGCAAAACGTCAGTGTCGGTACGCCACCGCAGTTGGAACTCCAAGGCAATGCTGACCCGCAACGCGCTCTAGAACAAAAAGCCAAGCTGGAAAAAGGTTTAACTCAAGCGCACAGCCAAGGACAGCAAGATTTAGCCCAGCCGGCGGGCGAACAGGAAATTTACCCGAAAGTGCCAAAAGAAACCTTACGTGCTGAAGGGATAGGCGGTGGTGGTGCCGGTGGTGCTGTCGCGGTTGGCCGTGGTGCTGCTAGCGGTGTTGCAGGTGATGAAGCAATATCTATGATTGCCCAACAACAGCAAGGTCAACAAATTCAGGCAGCAGTTGCCCAAGCACAGGCGCAAATGGCTGCCAAGCGCCAAGAACATACTGCCCAAGTTGCACAAGAGAAAGCTAAATCTAATAAAGAGATTGCCAAATTACAACAGCATAACGCCGTCGAGCAGGAAGCTCAACGGGCTAAAGCGCGAACGGATATCGGACAACAGCGCAGTCAGTGGCAAAAAGAACAAGATACTTTAATTAAAAAATCCCGCCAAGACGCAGATGCTGCTATTTCCAAGGTGGGGAAAGAAGTCAGCCAAGAGCAAATTAAAGGTCAGTCAAAAGCAGCCGAGCATATTAAAGAAGGAGAGGAAAAAGCTGCTATTGAACGGCGCAAGGGTGAGGAAAAAGCCGCAGCCGAACGGCAGAAAGGAGAAGAACAATCCGGCGGTATCTTTGGTTGGTTAGCTGATAAAGCTAAAGCTTTCTTCGAGGGAATTAAACAAGCAATTAATGCGGCAATGGAAGCCGCCCGCGCTGCGGTGAAATTCGTAATAGAAGGGGCGCAAAAACTGGCAACGGCTGCGCTCGAAGCGGCGCGTCAAGTCATTGTCGGTATGATTAAGCTGGCGTCCGAGGCTTTGATTGCCATCGGTGAGGTGATGTTGGCAGCTTTCCCAGAAATGAGAGAACGCTATCGCAATGCCATGAAAGCGATCGTCCGTACTGCGGAAAATGCTGTAAATGCGATCGCCAATAACCTGAAAAAAGGCGTACAAGTTGCCCTCAACCTATTAGGGAAAGGCTTAGATTTTGCCTTGGGATTGATGGAAAAAGGCTTGATGGCAGCAGTGGAGATAGCAAGCATTGCCGTACAGGGAGCTATCTCTACTGCTAAAGCTGCTGTGGATGCGCTGGGAGCTTTTGCCGTTCTTGCCAAAGATATTGCACCTAGCCCTGGACAGTGGTTGAGCAATTTGGGTGCAGGGGCGCAAGATGGTGTCCGCAACCACTTATGGGGAGCCTTCCAAACGGCGACTCAGGAGTGGTTTAACCAGAAAGTAGAAGAAGTTCTAGGTTTAGGGACGACGGTGTGGAAAGTCCTAAACCAAGGTGGAATCAAGACTGCTGAAGTGGGAAAAATGGCTTGGGACGGCATAAAATCGGCGATTCCTCCCGCCTTAATTCAGATTTTGATTGAAAAAGTCATTTCGATGATCGTGCCTGCTGCGGGTGCTGTGCTGGTAATTATCGAAGGGTTGCAAGCGGCTTGGGGAACGGTTAGTCGGGTAATTCAAGCGTTCGATAGGTTCATGGGATTCTTGAAAGCCGTGAAAACAGGGCAATCTGGGCCGCAGTTTGGGGCAGCTTTGGCAGCCGCAGGCGTAGTGCTAATTGATTTCGTGTCTAATTGGCTGCTCAAGCGCGTGCGCGGTGCAGCGAGTAAGGTTGCTGCGAAGGTTAAGGAGATTGCTAAGAAGATTGGCAGGAAATTAAAGGCAACTACTAAGAAATTGGGAGGGAAGTTCGGCAAAGTCAAGGATAAGTTCAAAGGGAAGGAGAAGGGCAATAAGGGAAGCAAAGATCAGAACAAAGACAAGAAGAAAGACCAAGACAAGGAATTGCGTCCTATTGCACAGCGAGCAGCTCAACAAGGATGGAAGAAGGTGCAGGGACTGACGCGAAAACAAATTCAACCGGAGTCTGTAGTTAACTCTCAGCTTTCCCAGACTCCAGCAAGAAAGTCTGGTGTCAGTATCCAAACGACTCTGTTGACACAGGGCTCAACGTGGATGGTCGAGAGTGTAGCAACGAAAGAAGGCAAGAGTGCCAAAGCATCTGCTGGTAGGGGTTGGATTGCAAAGGATGCGGGAGGGAAAAAATACTATGCTGGCATTGACAACTCGTCACTCCACAAACAGATTTTGAAAGAAACCGCTGCCAAACTGAACCAACCCGACACAGGAGACATGGAGGGCAACGGCAATTTGCAATCTGCTTATGAGCGAAAAGTTCACCTCGCCAAACAACTTGAGCAGGAAGGGCAGCAAAAGATCGATAATCGAATTAAGGGGATTAAGTTCTCGGTAAATCTCGAAGCATTCGAGGGGGTCAAGACAGATAAGAAGATTGCGACTAAGATGACCATCTCGCCCAACGTGGAGGAGTTGAAAACAAACATTGTATTGAAGGACAAAGACAGCAATTTCAACGATCTTGCTCAAGCAATCACTCGTAGCACCGGGCTTAAGAAAACATACAAAGTTATTGATGAGATTGGGCGGTTTGTGGATGCTATTGTTGAGCGGGTCAATGCAAAGCGAACTGATGCTGGTGTCGTTAAGATTGCTCCTCCTGAACTACACTTGCTTAACAATCAACCTTTACCTCAAGGTATTGGTGTTATTTCCCATCAGTTCATGTTCAAATTAGAGACATCTACAGGAACACCTGCATTTCTACAGGTAGAGCGCGTTTCAGGAAATGATAACTGTGCCTCCTGTGAGCTACCCCAAAACCCTGCCGTGACAACTCCACACAATGTAGTAACTGCTGCCCATGCGAGGGCAGCGCTCGAGGCTGCCCTAAAAAGCTTAGGCTTATTCGATCCAGCATCGGACCTCTACATACATATGGAGGGCATTGCTGCGAGTACAAGCAAAGGTGCAGCGCTACCAACTACAGGGATATATCAAAAACAATGTCTACCCTGTGAAGGTAATGCGTCAGGAGACCGTGATGGTACATATCTTGCTGCCCAATCACTTATGCAACGAGCAGCAGGAGCCACAGCACCGTCCGGTGCAACCGCAGCATCACGCGGCATGGACAAACAGTTCCAAACCACGACACCTACAGCCCGTAAAGATATAACATCCAAGCGCATTGGAAACCTCATTTCAATATTGGATTTTGAGCTCCAAAATGCAAATAAGGCTAGTAATCCAGCCTCTATTATTGATGTACTCCTTACTAATCCTGCAAAGCGTGCAGAATTCTTAAGGTTACTTCGGAAATCGCTATGGAATTTAGTCAAATAGACAAAATACAATTGGTGATAGATACTCATGAACATAAACAGGCTAGAGCATCGAGACACATTATTAGGTCATGAAGATGTAATTGGCGGTGTTCAAGTCATAGACTCGAACACTATTGTGAGCTGGTCAGATGATAAAACATTAAGATTATGGTCCCTCGATCGCTCAACCCCAATTCACGTTCTCAGGGGACACGGAGCACAAGTTACCCATGCTCTGAGCTTACCTGATGGGACGATTACCTCCACCGCCTATGACGGCAGCCTTTGTATCTGGGATCTCAAAACAGGCACACTGGCGCGGAAGATAGTAAGGCAGGAACTGAGCTTTATGGGTACTACCTATTGGCGTCCCAACCATGTTGTCTCTTGGGATCTGGAGGGTAATCTCATCCCCTGGGATATCTCGTCAGGCAAAGCAATTTCAATTCTCAAAGGCGCCTGCTTCCGTTATTATCAGGCATCAATGATACCTCCCTTTCTTTTGCTTCGAGATCGGGGTGTAGCCCTATCATGGCCTTCGATTGGATTGCTTTTCTGGGATTTGCAGAGCGGACAATGTGTTAAGAATATTAGGGGACATAGCGATGGGCTAGAAGGTGCATATTTGCTTTCAGATGGTCGAATTTTAACCTGGTCAAACGATCTTACTCTCAAGATTTGGACACAGGATGGAATTGTTGAAGCAACCTTAATAGGGCATGAGAAGGACATTTCCGATGTCTTTGCGCTTGATAACGGTGACATTGTTTCTTGGTCCGAGGATGGAACAGTACGTATTTGGGATGCCTCAACGACTCAGCCTAAATGTGTGTTTGCACAGCACAACAAGATCATATTACAGGTCTGGTCAGTATCCACAAATTTACTGCTGTCTCAATCAGTTGATGGTCGCTGCTACGTTTGGGATAGAGTGACAGGTGAGATCTGTACTGCATTTGACACAGGAGGGAATGGAGGTATTGTACTTTCAAATTCACGATTTTTGAACTGGGAACAGGCAGCTATCAAGCTTTGGGACTTGAACTCTGGTGAATGCCTGCAGATGCTTAATGCACACGAGGAGAAGATTTTGGGAGCAAAGCTTATCAATGCTAAAACTGTTGTGACATGGTCTACAGATAGAACATTAAGAGTATGGGAATTAGCTTAGTGGCTCTTTACTCTGGCAATTAACACAAAATCCGGATGCGCACGCGAACATGAGTACTCATACTGAAAATTGTCACCTTGACAGCGAACTAACGCTGCACAATCACTCCCACTCCCCCCTATCCATTCACGCACTCACTCTATCCCTAACCAAAAAAGATGACACCCTCAGCGAGTGCCGTCTCAACTTCCAACTCAGCCACGAACTATACCAGCGCATTGACACCGAAGCCTTATTCAATCTCAAACCCGAACTGCGCGGTTCCCTCGAAGCCGGAGACTTCCAGCCTGAACCAGATATCCAAATCGAAGCTACTCTACAACCCGACTTGCTGCCACGCCTGACAAAACACGCCACAAACCTCCATGAGGCAGCAACCTACCTGCAAAACCTCAGCCAGGAACAACCCGACAACCCACTACTATCCACCGAAAGTTGGTTCGCCCTGCACGTCAAGCAACCACAGGAGTCAGGCGAAACGGGATACCGCACCTTTTGGGCTTATCTCAATCCCTGTGCAATAAGTCAAGAGAACATTCCCCAAGAACAAATTTCCGAAGCAATGGTTAATTTCTTCAAAGATTGGGCTAATACCAATCTATCGGAAATGAACCCAGATGTCATGGCTGAAAGTATCAAGGAAATGACCAAAAGCTTCTCGGAATTAGCTGATTCTAATTTAGAAGAAACTCAGGATGCTATTTCTGAAATAATAGCAGAAATTACTAAGGCTTTTGAAGAATTTGCTGAGGTGGCAAATGAAGTAGTTGACCAGTCAGATTATAACAGAAATCTGCTCGAATCAATCATTAATTTCTTTACAAAAGACGATTGGCCTTTTAGTAAAATTCAAGGTGAGTCAGTCTTACAAACAGCTTTTCAAGGTAAAAATGGTAAATGGAATTGTTACGCCAAAGCTAGGGAAGAAGACCAATTTGTATTTTACTCGATAGGCCCGCTTAAGGCGCCAGAAAATAAGCGTAGAGCCATAGCAGAATTTATCACGAGAGCAAATTATGGTACAATAATTGGCAATTTTGAACTCGACTACGATGATGGCGAAATTCACTATAAAACCAGCATAGATGTAGAAGGGTCTAATCTCACCTTTGACCTGATTAAACAGTTGGTTTATACCAATGTCACGATGATGGATGAATACCTACCAGGGATTTTATCCGTGATAGAAGGAGATGTGGAACCGAAGGATGCGATCGCCCAAATAGAATCATAACCGCTCGCGCGATCGCCCCAGCGTGCCGGAGGCCTATTCCTCGCTCAACTCGCCACACCGCTTCGAGAGGCGATCGCACCAACCCAATTTTGTATTAGAATAGGAGATTGCTAAAAATAAATCCTATGCCTGAAGACAATTATTATTATCCGCCGCAGAAAGACTACATTGGGGCGGGATTGGGATTTCCCCTGCAAGTCAACGTCCAGGGAGGCGTCCAACTCAGTACGGGTACGCCCAACATCGAAGAATCGATCGTGATTATCCTGCGAACAGATTTGGGGGAACGGGTGTATCGGCCCAACTTTGGTTCGCGCCTGTCAGAATTAGTATTTGAACCGATGAACGTTCAAACTCTGATGCTAATTCGCCTGTATGTAGAACAAGCTTTGGAAATGTGGGAACCACGCATCATTTTAAAAGAAGTACGTGCCGACCCCGACCCAATCAGGGGTAGAGTAGATATTGAGATTGTTTATCAACCTAAAAATAGTCTCGATACTCGAAGTTTAGTTTATCCATTTTACTTAGCTCTCGAAGAAAAATAACTAACGTGGGGACGGGATAAGTTTTAGAGTGAAGAATGTAACAACAACAAAATTGATATAAATTATGGACTTTGATTTTTTACCCAAATTACCGAAATCCGATCTGGATGACCGAAGTTTTGAGGACTTAGTAGAAGAATGTATACTCCGCATTCCCCGCTATTGTCCGGAATGGACAAATCATAACCCGGGCGATCCGGGAATAACTTTAATTGAACTGTTTGCTTGGTTAACCGACCAAATGTTAATGCGGTTTAATCAAGTTCCCCGGCGCAATTACGTCGCATTTTTAGAATTGTTGGGAATTCGCCTGCAACCTCCTGCACCCGCTGAGTGCGAATTAACATTTTATCTAACTCAAGCACAACCAGAACCGATTAGAATTCCCTATGCCACCGAAGTTGCTACGGTGCGAACCGAAACTCAAGAAGCGATTATTTTTAGTACAGATGAAGAATTTGCGATCGGCAATCCTCAAATTAAACATTTTCTAACAGGATTAACAGAAGAAGAGCGACCGAACAATTTGCGACAGAGGGCGACCCGCGATCGCTCCCCCAGCAACAACCAATGGTGGAATATAGAAGAAACCTTGCTGTTCCAGCAATCGCTTCCCAGTAACTGTTTTTATTTAGTCTTACAAGAAGACATAGAAAATTCGATTACCGGAAATGTAATTGCTGTCACTTTTAGAGGACAAGTCGCTAGAAGTACCGGGATTGACCCAGAGAACCCACCATTAAGATGGGAAGCTTGGAATGGTAAAAATTGGCAGTCAACAATACTGCGAAAACCAGAAGACGATAAAACCAAAGGCTTTAGTTTTAGCGACTTAGGAGAGCAAGGCACTAATCCTTTAATTGATGGAGCAGATGTAATATTACATTTACCCCAACTATTGCCTAGCACCGATTTTGGAACGGAATATCGAGGACACTGGATACGTTGCGTTTACACTTATCCCAGACAACTACAACCAAGTTATAGCAGTTCGCCTAGCATTTTTGGTATAAAAGTTCGATCGATCGGCGGTGCGGTAAATGCCAGCGAATGCGTTCGGATTGAAAACGAACTTTTGGGAGTCAGTGAAGGCAAAGCAGGACAAGCATTTCAATTACAAGGTCAACCGATTTTAAGGCGCAAACCAGGCGAATGTATTCAAGTTAAACCGATTAATAGCCCCGCCGAAACATGGGAAGAAGTTACCGATTTTGCTGACTCTGGCCCTGAGGACCTCCACTATACTATTGATGCCCAAACAGGTACGGTTCAATTTGGTCCGTTGATTCGAGAACCAGCACAATTAAAGCAGAGAACTAGAGAGCGATCGCAAATTCAACCAGGGGGTACAATTGTACGCCGAGATTCCACAGAAGGTCGAAATTTATCTAATCTACAGCCAGACTACGCCAATGGCGCTCCTAACGAATCATTAGAGCGACAATACGGCAAAGTTCCTCCCCCAGGTGCGGAAATTTATATGAGAGTTTACCGCACGGGAGGGGGAAGTAGGGGCAACGTGCAAGCGGAAAAATTATTGGTAATTAAACAAGCAATTCCTTACGTTAAAAGCGTTGTTAATTATCAACCCGCCACAGGAGGGATTGACCCAGAATCGTTAGATGAAGCTGTAATTCGAGTGCCACAAATATTGCGAACGAGAGAATCGGCAGTCACACCAGAAGATTTTGAAAATGTCGCTAAAACAGCAACGAGATCTGTCGCTCGCGCTCATTGTCTTACGAATGCAATGAATACGACACCTGGCAGAGTTACGCTATTAATTGTGCCGAAAGTTGAGCCACAAATGATTGATTTTCGGTTAGGGATGGATCCAGACCAATATTTTGTCCTCAACTCTATGTTAGAGACAGAAATTTTAGAATATATGCAAGACCGCAAACCTTTGGGAGTGCAAGTGAAGTTACAAGAACCAGAATACGTCGGGGTTAGCGTTACAACTGAAGTTATCATCGAACCGAAATATAATAATCCTCGCGTTATAGAGGATATCCGGACTCAATTGCTGATAGCTTTATACCGCTTTCTTAATCCTCTGACTGGTGGAATTGAGGGGAAAGGTTGGGATTTAGGTCGCCCCGTATCTCGTTCCGATATCTTTGCTTTATGCCAAAAAATTCCAGGGATACGCTATTTAGGAATGGTAGAGTTGTTTGAATTGCGAAAATATGTTTCAGGATGGTTCCGCGAACCTGCCCCCCAAGAAATGATTAATCCAGGTTCTTTAGGTTTGATCTGTTCTTGGGCAGATAAAGAAAATACTCGATTAATGTCTGGTCATAGTATCGAGTTTTTTGATTAAGGGGGTATGGGTTGAGTTTTGAATTGTTAATAATTTGTGAGTTGTAAGTTTGCGAGTTGTGAATAAGTCTTAAGTAATGTCTCAATCTAATTACCGTCCAACTTTAGCGATTAAACTCGCATCCATGCAACCTCCAGAAGCACCAGACTCGTCGGCTTTAGCAGGTTTTGCCGGCAATAATGCAGAAGTGGCGATCGCCAACAACCTCCTCCTCTATCCTGGGGAACCAGGGGAAATGTTGGTACAGTTAGAAAACTTAGGCACTCATTCGCTACGATGGCGATTGGAAGTTGAAGGAGATTTTCCTTTAAATTGGTGCCTTTGGCAGCAGGAAGAAGCAGAAGAAATTGCTGCTAATCAAAAAGTCGATAAAGCCCTCTGTTTCCGAATTCCAGAGGATTATTTTGAAAATCAGTATGCTTTAGAGGGGGGGCGCGATCGCTTAAAAATTAATTACGAAACCCAAGTGTATGTCTACGCTGAAGCCCAAACCGAACGGCAACTCGTTGCCTATCGAGTGTTTAATCTCTGCGTGCGTCCCTCAAGTTCCTACGTAAATTTTGTCCCCGCCATTTACCGCGAAGTAGATTTTATGGGACGATTTTTAACTATTTTCGAGCAGGCATTTGACCCTGCTGTCCAAACAATTGACGTTTTATGGGCTTATTTAGACCCTTTGACCGCACCGGAATCGTTACTTCCTTTTCTCGCAAATTGGGTGGCTTGGCCCATCGATCGCCGTTGGGATATTAAACAACAGCGTCGTCTAATTCGCAACGCGGTAGAACTTTATCGCTGGCATGGAACGCGCCGAGCTTTGCGTTTTTATCTGCATCTTTATACAGGGTTACCATTAGACGAATCTTTAGAAGAAGCAGAAAAACACATCAGTATAGAAGAAAATTTTACTCACGGTTTTGTGATGGGAGAAACGCTAATTGGTAGAGATTCAATGTTGGGGAGTGCGCGTCCGTTTCATTTTAGTGTGCGCTTGCGTCCTGAACCCGGTAAGCAAATTGATGAACGATTAGTTAGGGATATTATTGAGCGGGAAAAACCGGCTTTTTGTACTTACGATCTTTTTATTTCTCAGACATAGGTGTAGCGAATTGCAAACATAAACATTCAAACTGCAAACAAAGCAATTTTTAAACCACATTCCGCACCGTTGGGGGATGCGGAATGTGGGGTATAAAGCAATACGGTATCAGATATTTGATTTCGCCAAGCTTCACACTTATGGTAAATTCTCACAAATCATATAGGATTGCTATATTTAAGTTAGTTACTCATGATTAGATATTTGATTTCGCCAAGCTTCACACTTATGGTAAATTCTCACAAATCATATAGGATTGCTATAGTTCTAATACAGCGGTCAACTCCCAGACTTCATCACCCAGCACTTCCTCCGCAAAAAACGGTTCAATTCTTCACCGCTTTGAGCAACATCCAGACAGGGATGAAAAAAACAGTTGTCAGAGCAATATAAACAAGTTGAGATTAATGCTGCAACCTTTAATTAGCTTTAACTTGATACAACAATGGCTAAAAGTTTTTCCGATTCCACAATTATCTACAGGCTTGGCTCGATTAAGGGCGTTAATGAATTTTTACCCAAATCCCTTCTCTCACTTGATGAATGAGAGTGAATTTTTATTTTCTTCTTCTGCTTAGTGACAGAAGAGGGGTATGTTGCGTCCCAGACTGAAAAACTAGGTGCGTGCCTGAACCAAAAAAATATTTTTTGTTTGTGGTGAACATTATTTTTTAATTTTGTTCTGAGCGAACTTTTTTAGAGGTAAATTGGCTAAATATTATTAAGTTTTTATAAAAAAAGGCTACTACTAAAAGTAATTGACATATGATAGGTATCATTGATTTTAGGCTATTTTACTTACATAAAAAGATAAAATTCCCAGCAAAAACTAATTTTATATTAGAAATAGTTTCGGGTTAATATGTATCTTTTACATGAGATTTAATATGTAATTTGAATGAATAGGCTAAAAACTGAAAAAATTAGCGTGAATATATCGAGTAATTTACAGCAAGTATAAGCGTTACAGCTTAGCTATAAACTTCTCTTAAATACTGTTAGTGAGAACATAGAGAATGAGTACCGAAAAGTCATTGTTTATACCTCGGCGTCAAGTAATTCGTGGGATTTTATCTACTACAGCGTTTGCAGCCACATCGCGGATTTGGACTGGATGTACTCCTGCTAAAGAGGGTCAAGCCAGATCCGATGGCAAAGATAAGCCAATTGTGATGGGATTTATTTATGTTGGTCCCAAAGATGACTATGGCTACAATCAAGCCCTAGCAGAAGGGAAGGCTGGGGTTTCAAAATTAGCCTGGGTAAAAACCGTAGAGGAAGCAAATGTTCCTGAAACTACGGCGGTACAAGAAACCATGAGGAACATGATTGAACAGGATGGGGCAACGGTGCTGTTCCCTACGTCCTTCGGGTACTTTGACCCGCATATTCTGAAACTGGCCAAGGATTACCCAGAGGTACAATTCTTTCACTGCGGTGGACTTTATCAGGAGGGTAAGCATCCAAATAACGTTGGCAGCTATTTTGGCTACATTGATGAGGGTGAGTACGTAGCAGGCATTGTTGCCGCCCACACCTCTAAAACCGGAAAATTAGGATTTATTGCTGCTAAACCCATACCCCAAGTATTACGCAATATCAATAGTTTTACCTTAGGGGCACGCAGTATTAAGCCAGAAGTTACAACTCAGGTGATTTTTACAGGAGATTGGTCTTTGCCTGTTAAAGAAGCTGATGCTGCCAATAGCATGGCTGACCAGGGTGTTGATGTAATTACCTGTCACGTAGATAGCCCCAAAGTGCTGATAGAAACGGCTCAGAAGCGAGGCATTTTCTGTACCGGCTTCCATGCGAGTCAAGCCCAACTTGCTCCCAAAGGATATTTAACAGGTGCCGAGTGGGACTGGACGAATGTCTATTCTAAGTATGCTGAAATGCTAAAGGCTGGCAAGACGCTAATGAACGGAGGCATTCCCCATTTAGTACGTGGTGGTTTGAAGGATGGTTTTTTGAAGATATCGCCATACGGTAGCGCGGTAACGGCCGAAGCCAAAAAGGATGCTGATGCTGCTAAGAGTAAGTTTCAAGATGGCAGCATGGTCATTTATAAGGGGGAAATAAAAGATAACACCGGGAAAGTTGTGATTGCTGAAGGTAAGGATTACAAGCAGCAAGACCCAGAACTAGAAAAGATGAATTGGCTGGCATCAGGCGTCATCGGCAAAGTTACGAGTTAATTAGCTGATGTCCATTCAAAGGTGTATAGCGGACAACTTAAAACGCTGATTAGCTGAGTAGGGGCGAGCAGGTTTGTCCCTACATACCCCTTCCCCTCGCTAAGGGAGTATTTCACGCCCGTCGGCAACCGCTATACAAGGACGTTTTTAATTCAACTCTCATCACTTTTTTAGTAATTCATCTTTTATTCTGATGATGATTAACCGTCTAAACTGGCGTACAACTTTGGAAGCGGTTTGTATCCCCATCGCCGCCATCCTCTTCTCATTGGTATTGTTTGGAATTTTTTGTGCGGCAGCTAGAACTAATCCCTTTGCTGTCTATGCCTCAATCTACAAAGCAGCGTTTGGCAGTTGGCATTCATTCCAAAACACCCTGATCAGGGCTGCACCGTTGATGTTGAGTTCCCTGTGTACGGCTTTGCCTGCGCGTTTGGGGTTGGTGATTATCGGCAACGAAGGCGCTTTAGTAGTTGGGGGTCTGGGGGCTGTAGCCGCTGGACTGGCTTTATCTTCTGCACCGCCGACGTTAGTCCAAATTGCAATGGCGCTGGCAGGAATTGTCTGTGGAGGTCTCTGGATTGGTGCAGTGGGAGCTTTGCGCTATTACCGGGCAGTTAATGAGACAATTAGCAGCTTGTTGCTGAACTATATTGCGATCGCCCTGCTGAATCATTTAGTCGGTGGCGTGATGCGTGACCCCAGCAGTGTCAATAAAATTTCTAGTTACCCGATTCCTGATGTGAATATGTTAGGAAATATTCCAGGAACCCGCGTTCACTACGGTCTAATTTATGGGTTGGTTGCTTGTGCGATCGCCTACTTCCTGATCCAGCGCACTACCTTTGGCTTTGCAGCGCGGACAGCAGGAGGTAACATCCGCGCTGCTCGAATTGCCGGACTTCCTGTGGGCAAGTTGACAATTGCAATCTGTTTCTTAGCTGGCTCTTGTGCAGGTTTGGCAGGCATGGTGGAAGTCGCAGCCGTGCATGGTCGAGCTAACGAATCACTTAATGCTAACTATGGCTACAGCGGTATCTTAGTCGCATTCATTGCTCGACACAACCCTCTTGCTGCCACTATTGTGGCAATTCTGCTTGGTGGCATTCTTGCTAGTGGTGGCATCTTGCAACGGACACATGGACTGCCCGATGCAACGGTTTTAGTGTTCCAAGGGTTGGTCTTTTTGGTAGTTCTGTATAGCGAATCGCTCTACGGACGTTTGCCATTTTTCAAAGAACTGTCAACCGATAGCCCTCAGCAGCCACCTTCTAGCGAGCAGCCATCAGTAGCCACTGTCTAAGCAATACGTTAAACCAAAATCTCAAATCGGAGGAATCCACAATGGCAGCAGAAGTATTAGGTTGGTGGGGAGTACCTTTGGGTATCTTGGCAGGAACTTTGCGGGGTAGTGCTCCGTTTTTGTTCGTCAGTTTGGGCGAATGCCTGACTGAAAAAAGCGGCAAGATTAATTTGGGATTAGAAGGGACACTATTAACGGGTGCGATGACTGCCTATGCTATTTCTTATCTAACTGGATCGCCTTGGTTAGGTGTTTTAGCCGCTGGTTTAGCTGGCATGGTACTAGGTTTTATCCACGCTTGGCTGTGCATACAACCAAAAGTAAACGACATTGCCGTAGGCATCGCGATGATTATTTTTGGTAGCGGCATTGCTTTCTTTTTTGGCAAACCTTTTATTCAACCAAGTGCCCCCCAGTTGCCTAGTTTCCCTCTGGGTGCTTGGAGTCATCTGCCTCCGGTGCAATCAGCACTACAAATTTGTCCCCTATTTTTGTTAGGTGTGGCGATCGCCCCTCTAATGCAGTGGTTCTTTAAATCAACTCGCTGGGGGTTATTCATTCGTGCAGTTGGGGATAGTCCCGATGCTGCCAAAGCAATGGGAATCTCCATTAATAAAGTTCGTATGCTCTGCATTATCGCGGGCAGTTTTTTAGCGGGAATAGGTGGTGCTTATTTATCCCTTTACTATCCCGGTAGTTGGACAGAACGCATCTCTAGCGGTCAAGGACTCATGGCGGTAGCGCTGGTAATTTTCGCCCGTTGGAATCCAGTACAGTGCTTATACGCCTCGTTGCTATTTGGGGGAGCACAGGCGATCGGCCCCGCTTTGCAATCAGTAGGGGTGGATTCCTATTACTACTTATTCAATGCTTCGCCCTACATCCTGACGCTGGCGATCATGATTATTACTTGTTCGCCGAAACGAACTTTGACAGGCGCGCCTGGATCTTTAGGAACTAGCACGTAAAACAGTAATTTATTGCAAGGAAGATAAACATGGGACGTTTTGTAGAAGCTGAACCATATCCTTATCCTTACAATGGCGATTTGCGCTCAGAAAATACGGTGCTGCTGATAATTGATATGCAAATTGATTTCTGCGGCATTGGTGGATATGTTGACAAGATGGGCTACGACTTGTCACTGACTCGCGCTCCTATTGAGCCAATCAAGCAAGTTTTAGAAGTGGCACGGGCGAAGCACTTCCATATCATGCACACCCGCGAAGGACACCGCCCTGATTTATCAGATTTACCAGAAAATAAGCAGTGGCGATCGCGCCAAATTCAAGCCGGAATCGGCGATCCTGGACCCTGTGGCAGAATTCTAGTTCGAGGTGAAGCAGGGTGGGAAATCATTCCAGAACTCGCGCCTTTGCCTGGGGAAGCCGTGATCGATAAGCCTGGAAAAGGTTCGTTTTATGCTACGGATTTAGATCTGCTACTGAAACGCAAAGGCATTCAAAATATTGTCTTGGCTGGCATTACAACCGATGTCTGCGTCCATACCACAATGCGAGATGCAAACGATCGCGGTTATGAATGTTTGCTTTTATCTGACTGTACGGGCGCAACCGATTATGGCAACTATCTGGCGGCGCTCAAGATGATCCAGATGCAGGGAGGAGTGTTTGGAGCCGTCGCTGATTCAGAAGCATTTATCAAAGCTTTAAACAATTAATTTTGAGGTAAAACTCAAGTTATAATGTTTGACTGCATCGATAGTGTAAGAGTGATGTGAAAATTTATGGGTAGGAATCAGGGGTTAATTTTTAACCGCAGATGAAAACAGATAAACGCAGATGAACGCAGATAAGAAAGCAGATATTATTAGAGGTGAGATTGATACTTTGAAGATTGAAATCAGCTCTGCGCTCTCACTAAAAAATTAGATATCATAAGTAGCCGATAAGTTGGAAATTTTACAGGGGAGACAAAAACATGACAGAAGTAACTGATTCTATAGATCGAAAATCAGTACTGGAAACTCAAAACTCAAAATTCAAAACTCAAAACTTTATTCAACCACCAGAACTAGAGGTGGTTAACATGACTAAGCGTTTTGGCACGATGACTGCACTTGATAACTTCTCGATGACGCTAAAACCAGGGACGTTTCATGCTTTGCTGGGCGAGAACGGAGCAGGCAAAAGTACCCTTGTTAAATGTGTCATGGGTTTCTATAATCCTACTTCAGGCAAAGTCTTGATTGACAAGCAGGAAACTACGATCGCAAGCCCTCGCGATGCTCATAAGTACGGCATTGGCATGGTCTACCAGCACTTCACCTCTGTGCCTGCGATGACTGTAGCCGAAAATCTGGTTTTGTCCCGCTTTGATAGCCCCAATTTGATTAACTGGAAAGCCGAGTATGAGCGGTTAAAGGCTTTTATGAAAACTGCTCCTTTCCGAGTTCCTCTAGATACCCCGGTCTTTCAATTAGCTGCCGGGGAAAAACAAAAGCTAGAAATTCTTAAACTGATATATCTTCAGAGTCGGATTTTGATTCTGGACGAACCTACTTCGGTGCTTACTCCCCAGGAAGCCGATGAGGTTTTAGGTTTACTGCGCGCAGAAGTTACTGCTGGAAGATTAAGTGTATTAATTATTAGCCACAAATTCCGGGAAGTGATGGCGTTTTGCGATAGCATCACGGTGCTGCGTAAAGGGAAGTTTGCAGGTCAGGGTTTGGTCAAGGATCTGACTGTCTCGGATATGTCTGAAATGATGATGGGTGAAAGGCGTGAGCCAAAACAAGTTGAAAAGACAGCCCCCCCAACGACTATTCCTATTCTTGAAGTTAAAGACCTTCATGCCAATAAAGACAACGGTCTGGAGGTATTGACAGGAGTAAACCTCACAGTTCACAGCGGCGAAATTGTTGGGATTGCAGGTATCTCTGGCAATGGTCAGCGGGAATTGGTGGAGGTGTTGGCGGGTCAGCGTTCTGCTACAGGTGGAGATGTGCTGGTCAATGGCGAAGTTTATACAGCAACACGAGCCGAGATGTTTAAACATCAGGTTTTCGCACTACCAGAAGAACCCCTCCATAATGCTTGTGTGCCACACATGAGTGTGGCAGAAAATTTAGCCCTGCGGACGTTTGATCGCTCTCCTCAAGCTAAAGCAAGTATCTTACTCATCCTCAAAGAAATTAGGCAGGCGGCTAAGAACTTAATTAATACTTTCAAAATAAAAACGCCTTCGCCAGATACCCCTATAAGCAATCTGTCGGGGGGAAATGTACAGCGCACAGTGCTAGCGCGGGAACTCTCTGCCGAACATATTAAGTTACTAATTGCCGCGAATCCTTGCTTTGGTCTTGATTTTTCTGCTGTAGAGTACATTCACGGTCAGATTATTGAGGCTCGCAACCGAGGAGTAGCTGTGTTGCTGGTGAGCGAAGATTTAGATGAACTGCTGAAATTGTCCGATCGGGTTTTGGTAATCAGTGGCGGGAATTTTACTTATGAAAGTGCGATCGCGGATGCAGATTTTGTTCAGATAGGTAAGAGCATGGCAGGACACTAATCAATTTGGGATTTTGGATGGGTTGACCAAGAGGATATGGTGGCCCTCCATAGTTTCTTGCCATTCTCCGCGTCCTTCTGTCTCCGTGTATCTTTCATTCGAGCCATACCTATGACTGAACTACTGAAGCAAGTTTTACTCCTTAAGGATCTACCTAATATCGCGACGTGGCAGAATAAGTTGCCTTGGCAACCATTTCGTGATGGGGTTGAAATTTACCGACTTTATGGTGACAACCAAAGTGGCTCGGCTGCTGCTCTATTGCGGTATGAGCCGGGAGCAAGTGTCCCAAGGCACACGCATACTGGTTTTGAACATATTTATGTACTAACTGGATCGCAAACTGACCAGAATGGCGAACACGAAGCCGGAACCTTTGTCATTAACCCCCCTCACAGTAACCACAGTGTTGTCAGCCAAGCTGGCTGCATAGTCTTAGTAATTTGGGAAAAACCTATATCGCTATGGTCTTAATATCTGCCCAACCTTATCATTATGAACTGCCAGTCTCTGGCGGCGTAGCTTTGGTTATCATCGATATGCAGCGAGATTTTTTGGAGCTTGGGGGATTTGGCGAAGCTTTAGGCAATGATGTCAGCCAACTACAGGTAATCGTGCCAACGGTAAAGCGGTTGTTAGAGGCATTTCGCGATCGCCATCTCCCTATTATCCACACTATTGAAGGTCATCAACCTGACCTTTCTGATTGTCCTCTCTCTAAGCAAAAGCGGGGCCAAAGTAAACTAAAAATTGGCGATCGAGGCCCAATGGGACGAATTTTAATTTTGGGCGAACCTGGTAATTCAATTATCTCAGAATTAACACCTATGCCTGATGAAATAGTAATTAATAAACCAGGCAAGGGCGCTTTTTATCACACGAATTTGGAATTAATACTTCGTGAAAAAGCGATTACTCACCTAATTTTTACTGGAGTCACGACTGAGGTTTGCGTTCAAACAACTATACGTGAGGCTAACGATCGGGGGTTTGAATGTTTACTCGTTGAGGATGCTACAGCTAGCTACTTTCCACAGTTTAAACAGAGTGCGATCGATATGATTCGCGCCCAAGGCGGTATTATTGGTTGGACTGCGAGGGCTGAAGTAGTAATACAAGCTTTAGGAAAATCGCACCCTTAAATTTAAAAACTGTCGGCTATCCTGAATGTTGGGGGTGAAAAGGAGTGGCTGATACATTTTTTTGCGACAATGAAGGGTGAAAAACTTCAAACTGGGCTATATCGCTCAGGGTAACTTAGTAATTATCGCAGCACTCTCAAGGATCTCACTGGGTAATATCCCAAAGATACGCTGTGCAACTCAAAATGCTCTATCGAGTTTAGCTCAAAAAGGAAATTTACTAGCAATTGAACCACTAAATAATTCTCTAGCCTATTGGAAATAACAAAAAGGTGAGAATAATATTGACCCATAATCCCAATTGCTCAAAACCCCAACTTTGACCCAAATAAACCATGATTTAGTACAACTAATATTAAGCTTCATCTTTGAGTTTCTACACCATTGCATACTAAGAAGTAGACGCATCTTCACCCATCAATGAAAAAGTACCTAAACCTCTTCACCGCTCTTATCACCTCGCTCTAACCCAAATCCGACCTACCCATAATCGATAGCTACGGTCAATTCACGCTTACCCAAGAGGAGCACCAAGCCCTCCTTAAGTATTTGTGTATGCTTATTTTATGAACGCTGGCTATTTTGGCAAAGCTATTTATTCGAGATGACAATCTGGACAGAGAACGGGAGATATTTACCGCTTTGCCACACATAGCAGGTTTGATGCTCTGTTTGGGCTGGCAATTTGTTCAAATTCTGTTAAATCACAGCTTAATAAAGCATTACTTCAGACTCAAAACTTTTATTTCTAGTTAAATATGTCACTTTTATTTGTTTGCTAAAAACTGCTATCGTCATCATGTTTGTAAATTATTAAAATTTATTATTAAAAAAATCACAAAAAAAAGATGAGTTAGCTTTTTCAGCAAAATAGCTTTGACTAGGTTAAGAAATAAAACACTACACAATAAAATATTGTAAGTTGGGATATAAATATAAGGTATAAGATCTAACCTTTTTTCATTTCTCTCTCAATTCGGAGGTTTTCCTATGGCGATCGAACTTTCAAATCTAATGTTTACTGACGAGGATGATATTGTCCCCCAGTCTGGGGAGGAACAAATACTCAATACAGGTGTCGCTAATACTCTTGCTGGCAATGACACAATCACTGGCATTGGGCCCCGTTACTCCGGCATTGAATACGGTCTTTTCAACTCCGGCACGTTGAATACTGGCGAGGGTAACGACGTAATTACTGGCATCACACCCTTTTACATAGGCTTTTACGGCCTTAGAAATTCTGGCACGTTGAATACGGAGGAGGGTAACGACATAATTACTGGCAGTGCACACGCCACCGGCCTTAACAATTCTGGCACGTTGAATACGGGCGAGGGTAACGACATAATCACTGGCACTAACAGTACATCTGCCTACCAGCCCGCTATGTACAATTCCGGGTCTATAGATACCAGCGATGGCAATGACATAATTACTGGCATTGGTAAGAGCATCGGCATCTCCAACAACGGTACCATTAATAGTGGTAATGGTGAAGACTCTATCATTTCCCAAGGAAATCTTATTAACCGTGGTGGAGTGTTTTTAGGAGACGGTAACGACTCGATCAGTGTCGATAGATACTTCGCCCCCTACTATAACGTTGTTGAGAACTTCAACTTTATTGGAACTGGTGATGGTAACGACACAATTACTAGCACTGGCATCATTTACAACGAGGGTGTTATTGAGACTGGTAATGGTGATGACTCTATCATTGTTGACATAGACACTGAGGGCACTGGTATCAGCCGTGGTATTGATAATAACGGCGGTGTAATTAATATGGGTGATGGTAACGACTCCATCATTGCTAATGAAGGCTTTAGGTCAGGCTCCAATAGTAGTGGAAGTGTTTTCTTAGGAGACGGTGAAGACTATATCAAGGGTTTTGGTAGTGGGGATTTTTATGGTGGAAATGATGAAGATACGCTGGAATTAACGCCAGGAAGTTATACCGTTGGAATATGGGACACATCGGCGACTTTCACCAAAGGTAATCAACTTATGATAACTTCCGAGTTTGAAAAACTAAGAGCTGGTAGCACAATCTATGATTTCACCAGTTTGACGGCGGGCCAGATAATTATTGTCGCCTAGCAGTTTATTTGAGAAGTATGGGACAGCTAGTTAAGAGAAAAGTTTTGCTGTCCTGAAAAACTCTTTATTCTTTAGCTATAACGCTTTTTTCCAATTTCCTAAAAGAATTGGAGTTTTTTTTGTTTTAATTTTTTTCAAACTTCGTTTAACCGCAGCCTAATAAATCTCTACTTCAGATTTAAAACTCTTGTTTTTAGTTAAATATTTTTATGTGCTGGCTAAAAACTTTATTTTCATGATAGTTGTTAATTATTAAATTTTATTAGGTAATAAAACAAACAGTGACGAGTTAGCTTTCTCATCAAAATAGCTTTGACTATGTTAAGAAATAAAACACTACAAAATAAAATATTGTAGCTTGGGTTACAAATATAAAATATAACATCTAACCTTCTTTCATTTCTCTCTTAATTCAGAGACTTTCGTATAGCGATCAAACTTTCAACTATAACGTTTACCAACCGGGCTGATATTGTCCCCCCCTCTGAGGTGCAGGAAATACTCATCAATACTGGCAGCGCTAATACTCTTGCTGGTAATGACATACTCAATGGTGACACTGGGAACAATCTCAGCCGCCTTACTAACAAGCTCAGCGGCTTCTCCAACAAAGGCACGCTCAATACCGCTAACGGTAATGACATAATTACTGGCATTGGGAACAGTATCATTTACACGGGGAACAGTCTCAGCGGCGTCTACAACAGTGGCACGCTCAATACCGATGGCGGTGACGACATAATTAGGGGCATCCGTTACGAAGGAGTAGACCATGCCTTCGAGGAGTTTGATTATGATTTTGGTTATGGCGTTTACAACTCACAAGGAAGCACCATTGATATCGGTGGTGGTAATGACCTAATCACTGGCATTAGCGAGGCACGCACAGGCAGCGGAATCCTAGCTGACGACAATAGCACCATAAATACTGGCGATGGTAACGACACAATCACGGCTACTGGCAAAGGTTATGGCATAATTATCCGCTACGGTGCCATCATCGATACTGGAAAGGGCAAGGACATAATTACTGGCGTTGCTACCGATTATGGCGACGGCATCGCCAACTTGTCCACCCTCGATACTGGTGAGGGTAACGACATAATCACTGGTTCTAACACTGGCACTAACGCTAATGAAAGGGGCAGCGGCATCGTCAACACTTCCACCTTCAATACCGGTGAAGGTAACGACATAATCACTGGTAGTGGTTCTGTCGGCATATACAACTCTTCCACTTTCAATACTGGTGAGGGTAAGCTAATACGCAGCTAGATTGTATAATATAAATATAAAATAAGCGATCATTAGTTATAATGTATGCCAGCCAAAAACCATCTATCTCAAAATCAAAAACAGAGACTCATTAAACTACTAAAAGAG